>Ga0114920_10000068_pt1 | contig 45494 bp, 82 predicted proteins | sample ChitaG_FD_88683 | JGI IMG/M metagenome (GOLD analysis project Ga0114920, IMG submission 88683) | Deep subsurface microbial communities from South Pacific Ocean to uncover new lineages of life (NeLLi) - Chile_00310 metaG | ecosystem: Environmental > Aquatic > Marine > Oceanic > Sediment ...
AATGTGAGACGAGGCGTTGCCCGGGGAAGAGTGTTCCCCCAGTACTATTCTGTCGATCGGCGGTATGGGCGGCTGTCGCTAAAAGCCATTGGCCTCTTCCCTTTAATGTGGGTCAACGCCGATGACCAGGGCCGTCTTTCCGGCGACCACGAGGAGGTAAAGTACAGTTGCTGCCCCAATATTGACCACATCACCAAGAGCGATATTCCGGGAATACTGGAGGAGCTGCAGGAGAACGACCTCATCAAACTGTATGATACGCCGAAATCGTCGGCCATCCAGATGCTCGATTGGTGGGACGTGCAGAAATTGCAATGGGCCTGGCCCTCCGAATATGCAGCACCAGAAGGGTGGAGCGACAGGCTGCGCTACAAGCAAGGCGCCTCAACGGTGATTACTGAGAACTGGGGTACCTCAGGTGAGAACCCAGGTGAGCAACCAAATAACCCTCAGGTGAGTAACCACAACGGCTCAGGTGAGAACCCAGGTGAGACACTGCCAAAAAGGTTTCCAGACCTTCCAAAGGGAACTATAAGAGGAAGAGGAAAAAGAAGAGGAAGAGGAAGAGGAAGAGGAAATTCACCTGAGCACTCAGGTGAACATCACACTAACCCTCAGGTGAGCAAAAGAAACGTCTCAGCTGAACCATCCTCAGCTTCAAATCCCTCACCCTCACTTTCTGGTGAATTTCTCTTCCAATCTCTGGTAAGTACCTACCAACAAGGCTGGGGTTTGAAGCCTGATTCTAAAGTGACTGCGCAACTGAGGGACCTGGGAGAAGAGATTTCGGCTGGCGGGGGAGCGACGGCAACACAGATTCACGATGCCTTTAAGGAGGCTGCCGCGCTTGGCAAATTGCATGTGAGCTATGTCCGGGCGGTGGTGCTTGCCTGGCTCGGTATTTCCAGGGACAGATCACAAAGGGGAGGGAAGCAGGATGCCTGAGACAGATGCAGCTGCAAAGGCCCACAACCAAGAGGTCGACCTACAGATATCGTCATTCAACCAGGCTCTTATCAAAGCCCGGATGAGTGGTCGTATGTTCAAGCTTGACGCTGACCCCTCCAAAAGGGCTTTCCTGTCCCCCGAACACCTTAAAGAGACGCTGGAACTAATAGACCGTCTGTACCAGGACTCCCAGCAACAGGCAGGATTCCTTTACGACGCTTACCACAAGGGCGTTCTACTCCTATTCGCCATACAGGAAGGGAAGGAAGGAGGTCGATAAATGGAGGTCGGGATAGGAATGTCAGGCAATCTTTCCAAAGAGGAGCTTCGCTCCCTCATGCAGGCTATCAAGACGTGGGGGGAACAGCTGGGTGACAGGGTGGTGGGATTCACGATTGATGTCCCGGGACTCACTCGCCAGGAGGTAATAGAACTTTTGGGGGATATCTATCCCGTAGTGGGAGAGTTTGCACTACCGCCGGCGCCAAGAGGAAGAGAGATAAGCTTCGGCCCCCGGATGATAGTTGTGGGAGACAGCATACTGGCCACATGCGACCACATGGCCATGACGATCGCTGAGGCCACAGACGAGGAAATCGAGTGCTTTGAGAACGCTCTGGAAATCAAACTGGTCAAAATTATGAAGGGCTAATAGAGGCAGGCTAGGCGCGGGGTAATCCTTTGGCCTCGCTCGGCGGGTTTTGTAGCTGGTTCCCGGAGTCCAGGGCTGGCAGCCCCTGCAGCTCCAACCAGTGAGGATTACTGCACTAGCCTGTCTCGACTGATGGGAATAGGTGTCACTGTAAAGGAGTCCGGAGAAGGATGAACGTAGCATACTGCCCTAAATGCAAGACAGCACGCTTGAGGTGGGTTGATGATCATGGCCAGCCCCGCGTGACGGACGACCGGCCCTCATGGAGAGTCAGAGACGGGCGCGACCGGTGGTGTCCTCAATGTAAAGAGTGGGTAAAACCAGAAATGGTGAACCAGGAGGCGAGATGAGCGTTGATGTAGACACAACAAGGAGGGAGATACGCCACACCTTCGCGAAGTGGGATATCGACCCCTCTGAGTTTGAGATCCTCTGGGAGGAGGACCGGAGCTCGGGCAAAACACGCAGACTCCCTGGGGCGAAAGTGCGTTACATGCGCAACAGCACCTGGCAGGAGGTATCGTGCTATGCGTTCCCCACCCGGGCCCTGAATCTGAGGCAGTGCTTCCTGCTATTGGACAGGTTGCGCATCGCCGAGCAACACGGTGTCCAGTACCAGGGCCTGACCTATAGCAAGGAGCTGGCCCCCACTGATACCGAGGCAATAAGGAGAGAGAGCCTGCTGGACTCCTACGATATCCTGGGCGTTAGCCCTGACGACTCAATGGTGCTCATCAAGAGCATTTACCTGAAGAAGAGCACGTTCTACCACCCTGACAAAGGCGGTGACCCGGAGAAGTTCAAGAGGCTCACCAAGGCCTACGAGTTGATATGCAAATCACGGGGTGAAAGCTGAGGAAGCCATTGTCCATGAGGAACCCAGGAAATGCGAGCGAGCCAGGGCAAGGGTTCTTGATATGGGTAGGGGTAAGGCGGCTACTGAGGACGATCTTTCATCCAGAGCAGGAACTTCCCCCCCATAGACCGTGGAGTTGGGAGAGGCAAGAGCGAGCCAGGGCGAAGAGACTAGAGGCATGGTTATTAAAGGTTTACAAATCGTGACGCGGGGAGGACAAAGGGTAAGTCGCCGGCACCATAAGCCGGAGATCCGGGTTCAACTCCCGGCCCCGCCACCAATATGGGAGGAGCGGGAAGCTCGGGAAGTAGGAGCGAGCCAGAGCCAGGGAGAAACCCAGGGGCAACGAGCGAGCCACGTGAACAGAGAAACCCATGACAAAAGAGCGAGCCAGGTGAACAGAGAAACCCATGACAAAAGAGCGAGCCAGGCAGTGCGCTCATCACTGGCTCTTCGAGACGGGTGGCGGTCCGGTGGCAGTGGGGGTTTGCAGGTTGTGTGGGGCCAAGCGGAAGTTCCGCAATAGCTATTGGGATTTACCAAAATGACATTGCTTGAGCAGTGGGTTACCTGGAACCGGCCCTGGTGGCAGAAGATCCACCAGGAGGCGGTCCAAAAAGGGGATAGTCGGCGGGAGGCCTACGCCCGCTGGATGCTCCAGGAAGTGCTGGGCCAGCAACGAAATAAGGGAAAAGAGGAGGGCAATTGTATTCTGTCGCTCACATAACTATCGTTGCTGGCCCAGGAGGAGGAGTTGATGGAAGCAACTAAGGTTTACCCGAAGAAACGTATGTCGTGGCTGGGTCGGCTTGCCACTGTGCAAGAGGTAAACAACGGCACAGTTGTAATTATTCTGGATGAACCAGAGCGTGGACAAAGCCAGTTTACGGTCAGCGTTGATGCGCTGGAAGAGTTACAAGACGGCGACTCTGGGTTTATTGAAAAAGACACAAAGATATCTGATGAACGATGGGCAGATCTCACAGATAAGCGGCGGGCTATCTGGGCAGGGAGGAGAGATGGTGAGGTGCATATTCTGCGTGGCCACCCGTACAAAGGCACAGTGAGCAGCCACTGTAATCTTCGTCTGGATTGCCCTGCGGAGGTCTTAGTATTCCTTCAGAGGCCGGAGGACATTACCTGCCGGCAGTGCATCCTCGGTTTCCTGGATGATGTGAATGTCTCCCCGCTGGAAGATAAAGTGGCTGAAGGTAGATGGGCGCAGGGGCAGATGGAAGCTATTAGTGCGTTGCGGGAGATAGTGGATGGCTCGATGTGTGTGGAGTAAGGACGGGATCTGCCAGACATTGATCCGCCGTGCGGATGGCGCCCCTTTCCCCTGCGAGGGCCGGCAGAGTTGTCTGGGGAAATGCGACGAGCTGGTGGATTTGAGAGATCTAAAAACGGAAGGAGGAGAACATGGCGATGAGAAGGACTGAGATCCGGCAATTAGCAGAGAACCTCGCCCAGTCTTTTGAGGTCGACCGAGAGGAAAAGCCAATAATCTTTGAGACTGAGGATAGCCTCTGGCAAACGATGGCTAGTGGTGAAAGGTCGTTTGACATGAGACGTTGGGACCTTAGCGATCATCGTATCTATCGTCTTTCTTTGGGGCACTGGGAAAAACTAGATGAAACACTAGGCGCTTTAGTTGGAAGACAGCCAGAGTGGACTGTCAATGAACCGTTCATTTCATTCAGGAACAAGGCTACTACTGAGATTCTAGTTTGTCGCTATAGCGGGATGGAATTTACCCGTTGGGCGCCTGGATGGGTTTTTCTTATCTTTACAGGCATTATTCGACGTGTATTGCCAGCCATCCCCCCAAAATGAACAAGGAGGAGAACATGGTTTCCACAGTAATGACAGAGCAAATAGCAACCCGGGAAAGGCCAGCTCGGCCTGAGACCCTACCCGAGCTGGGGGCAAGAATCGGCATGCCAATCCAGGTCCGCCGCTGGTGGGGATCCGTTCGCCGGACGGATGAGCTGGTCCATTCGGTTTGCGGACACGGCAGGATTTGGAGGACTGGGCCGAACAGCTACTGGTGCGGAAGATGTGCCACTTCTGTTGTGTGGGCCGATCTGAAAGTCGAACGCCGGCCACATGAATGGCTTTGCCCAGCCGGGTACTCCTACAACCGAATAAGGCGCCCCGAAGTTCAGAACGGCGTGGTGATCGTATGGGCTGGCCAGTGCCGGCACCGGGACCACCGGCGCAGCACCTTCCGGCCACACCTGCATCGGCAAAGACTGGAAGTAGTGGACGTCATGGACCAGGCCCTTCTCCTGCGTGTGAGCGTGAATAAGAACTATAGCCATTTGCTCATTGGCATGGATGATGGGCATCCCTTTGTGACTCCGGTAGTGAGGCGACTGACCACTGTTCAAGACGCCTTCGACTGGCTGGTGCCCAACATGGTCAGGAACGCCTTTGCCCTCGGGCTTGATGTGAAGCGCCAGGGAGACTGGTTCTTCATCCCCACGGACAAGGAGCCACTGGTGCATAAGCATGGCAGCGATATGCGCTGGGCCCGCCCTACCCTCAAGACAAATGTTCTATACCGCGGGCCGTTCCTTGCTTACGGGGCGCAGACCCGGCACCGTGGAGGCTTGGTCGTTTATCAGACAGTGTCGGGCTCGCCGTATGTTATACCGTTTGTGAAGGGGAATGTTAAAGCCCCGGACCATCCGACGCTGCATCTCAGTAGGTGGCATATCGGGGTACGCACCCGCAGCACTCCGGCAGGAAGCAGTAATGGACCCGGGGTGGACTGAAAATGGCCTTGGGGGAATTTAGGATGGAGGAGCTTTTAGTGTGGGCGGTCGAGCTGAGTGAGTGGGACTTGTTGGAGTGGTGGGTGGGTTACATATTGTTGTGTTCTGTAGCTGAGCAGGCTACTCACACTAAACGTATTTATGCGGAGTATCGTGAGGGCTGAATATGGCAGGATTTTATGAAGTTGACGAAGCTGGTGGGCTTAGGGTCGGAGATCGGGTCACTTTTCCACTTGGCGATAGGCGAGCCCATGGGACCATAGATTACATTATGTATGACGAAGGGGACGATGACCATAGTGTAGGTATAATCCCTGACCCGAGCGAGAGGTGTCTGGCTGCTGCTGTGTCTCTGGGTGAAGTGAGGAAGGAGTACCACGGGGAGATAGAAACGGCTGGCCTCCCAGTGATCCTCAAGTGTCCTAGAGGAGAGGAATGGCCGGCGGAGTCATTCCACACCCTTGTAAGCTACAAGGAGAACATTCAGACTCACGACACGATAACAGTTATGTGTCCTCTCGGACACTCCTTCAGTTTGAAGCGTGCAGTGAAGTCAAAGATGTTCACTCCTGAGCAGGCCCTGCAGATGATCTCGCTTGCGCAGAAAGAACTACCTGAGCTGCGGAAGGAGGCGCGACAGCTTAACCGCGCGTGGAGGAAGAAGCCGAGACGAGTTGAGACGGATTGAGACGATGGGATACTGGGACAATAAACCGACCTGGTTCACGATAGATTCAGTGGATGAGCTGAGGCAGGCCCTACAAGACCCTGAGACATGGGGGGAATGGGCCACCGGCAAAAGGGGCTATAAGGTTTATTTGTACTCCAATGCGAATGACCTGAGGGGAACCCAACTTCAAAAGGATGCCCATGCTTACCCTGGGGGATTGATAGGAAGCTATGAGGAGAGCGACGAATACCGGGCCCTGGTTAAGGAGATAGAGGACTTCCTCTTCGGTGAGCATAACCAGAGGGTATGGCGAGAACGCCACCAGGTCCACCACGAGAAACTTGGGCTGCCGCCTTTGGACGTCGGGGAAGGTGGGCTTCACGGCACGGGAAAGCTATGAGGAGAATAACGTGGCACTGACTCAGGATGAGATAGAAAGAATCGCCCAAGCCTGTGCTGACGAGATATGTCGCCGATTGGGAGTTGCCCCTAGCCCAGATCCAACAATGAGGGCCGCGGGGGCTGCCCTTGGCCTGCGGTACGATGGCTTCCAGAAAGATCTCGGTCATCAATTCACTGATGAGCATGTCACCGGTTCCTCATTCTACGTTGACTACCCACATGAGCTCGAGCCCAAGCTCGCTGCTACGAGAAAGAAATTTGGGAGATAGGCATGTGGCCGTTCAAGAAGAAGAAACCTCGTCTTAGCCCTGAAGTGATGTATCTCCAGGGGATTTGGGAGGAGATTCAGAGATACTGTGATAAGCTAGGGCGGCGCGAGGAATTAACTGCCAGTGAGGTCCTGCATTTGGAGCTGCTGAGTAGTGAGCTTAAGCGGTTGGCACCGGAGGCTTATGTGGTATCTGGGCTGGAGGTGTTGATCCCCGTTTTGAAGTTCATTCATCCTGAGCTTAAGTAACTGCATTTATTTTTGAGCGCGACTTTTGATATGGAGAGGAACAATGTCTGAACATCACTGCGAGAAACTGCCAGAGGGGATGTCTATAGAACGAACAGCAGATCATGCTGAGTGGCGTTTAGTAAATCCGACTAGTTGGTATGTGCTGGCAATCATCCGTTATTGTCCCTTCTGTGGGAAGAATCTAAAAGGCACCTTAACAAAAGAAGAAGGAATGTAAAGTGCAACACCCCTTGGTCTACTTAGTAGAGAGTGACACGCTCTCGACTAATAGATAGGGAGGTGGGAACAATGCTGAAAGGACGGACAGGCGGTAGCCGGAAGCAAAGGAAAGGGCCGTTAAGGAAGATTGTTGTATTTGGTTACAGTCAGAATATCTTTAGCCCTCCGCTCTGCGAGTTGGAGTGTGGGCATGAAGTGTGTACCTGGGGGCAATATAGGGCAAGGTGCTCTAAGTGTGCCAAGTTGACATTTGGAGAACATCTGGAAAAATAAACGCCTTTATTTTTGAGGCAAAGTGAAAAAGCGGCATCCACATAAGCGCTCACTATCAGGTCGGGACCGGGGCAAGTTCCCGAGGAAAAAGCGCGAGCCGAATGTCGGGATTTTCTCAATGCTCGGCAGGCATAAGCAGGTCCACATCTCCGGAGGCCCTCCCCAATACCAGCCCTGCCCGGGTTGTCATGCCGGCAGCAAGCAGGTCATGTGGAGCAAAGGCATGGCGAAGTACCACTGCTCTCGATGCCACCGGGACTTTGTTGTTTTGGTCCCCATGGAGGGATGAAAGGGTCGCGCAAGATGTCTTCCGCGACAGAAAGCTGGGGAATAGCCCATAAGATATCTTCTGCGCGAGAACGGTGAAAAGTGCTACAAATCAGGGATTTCACGGGCTGGGAGTCGTGAAAACTGGTGAACTGCCCTAGAACGTCCTCTCCTGAATCCACGTTTGGAGAAAAAGCCCTGCGGGCCGTGGAATTTCGCCTGCCTTATTCGTCTATTATAGTAGGAGGAATAGTAGGAGGAATAGTAGAAGGAGGGGAATATGAAGCCAGAAACAATCGGTAAATGGATCGATCTTGCCGACCGGACTAAGATCTCCGCCGATCGAGCTGAACGGCTACTCCAGGTAATCAAAAGAGATGGCGGTGGCCAGGGCATGAAGGTGTTCAGGAAAGAAACCAGGATTCTCCTGCGGAGGGCTTTTCTTCTGTGGCTGCGAACCAGGCTGGGGATCTAAGGACTATTATCTTAGGAAGGAGAGTGACTATGGCAAGATTGTATTTTCCAGAACGTGGATCAGAGTATGCGCCCTGTGAGCCTAGTTGCCATCACACTGACTGTGCGGCAACACGACGCATGATGGCGGGAACCTGCCGGATATGTGGCAAGGGCTTCGACTTTGGGCAGCCATACTACACTGAGGAGGGCATAGCAGTCCACGCGCTGTGCCTCGAAGAGGAGGTTGAAACAGAGCTAAAGCTAAGATAACGTCATTTACCTTGCGGAGAGAGGGTCAAAAAAAGGGTGGCCGGCTTATGTTAACATGCTGTTAACATCTCGCCGATCACCCTTTCCCAGTCTGACCTGGCTTAAGTCACCTCTGTATACTTAAGTCACCTTTGCATACTCTTCCTGTAAAAGCGGGAGCTGCTCTCCCCGTCTGGACAAAAAAAGGAGGAGCACCACCGCCCTGAAGGGAGAGCTACACCCAAAGGGACGGACAGCACTCCTCCTATTTACCTAGACCGATAGCTCTATTATATCAATTTTGCCCCCTCCTTTTTCTTGGTCTTTGTTCTGTAGAGCGCCCAGAGGAGCTCCACTGTCCTCTTGAAGTGGATCCAGGCCTCTCGTTTGAGGAACTGGGTCCGGGCTTTGCTCTCGGGCAGGGCGATGCCTCTCACCAAGCGGTCGGTGGAGTTGGATATAAGCTGTACGGTGCGCTTTATGTTTTCTGTCATACTCCCAGCTCCTTTCCGGTGAGCAAGTCAACGACTATCATCAGGTCCACGTTTCTGCCATTCAACTCTTCAGGAAATCGGCAGATGAACTCCCGGAGACTCTGTTCTCCTATGTGCCAGCATCCACTGCCATTCTTCTGTGGCAAACTATCTGGGTCATGTGGGGCAGCCTTCAGCGCCCCGCTGTCGATCCGGGCCTGTACCCATTTGTGGTCCACTCCCAAGATTTCACATACTTCTTTTTTGGTGTACCAGCCATTTCGGTATCGCCGGTAGATCTTCAGGCGTCTCATACGAAGGACTACTGAGTTGAGGGATCTGTGCATTATCTTCCGAACTCTTCTGGGGCAAAAACTCTGTGCAAGTTCTCTCAGTTTCTCATCTTCCTCTGCCGTCCAGGGCCGGCGACCATTTCGCTTGGCGATCCCCATTGCACTTATTTGTCCCGCCACGGCATAGGGGGTCACACCAAGCCATTGGGCGAGCCGGTCTCGGGAAGCATGAGTGTGCTGGTAATCTCGCCTAACGATGTCTCTTTCCTCGTCTTTCCATTGGTGATTTGTTTTATCCAAAGGCTGCCTCCTTTCCACGCCTAATATAACTGGCGTTATTTATTTTTGGCCTTGGCAATGGCTGCCTTTTTAACTCAATCTGTTAATTCTCTTGGTTCTCTGCCCGTAGTATCGACCTTGCCATTTCCAAAATACGGTGATAGGCTCGGTGCCCTCAGCAAATCCGAAGCTGACAGGGGTTGGCTGGCCTTCACGCCCTGGGAAGTAGTCAATGGCCTCGCCCATGAATACGGGTGGCAATACTTCGAGCCAGTAATACCAATTCTCCTCGTCTACCTCGAACTTATGACCACTCCCCATAGCCTCGATGAAAGCCTGCCACTCTTCCCGGCTACACTCGTACTTGTAGACTGTCCCTATTTCCAGATGCTCGGTTGTCATTCTGTCTCCCTCCTGTTCCCTTCGCGAGATAATGACGATTATATTTCAGTAACTGTCCCCATATACACACGCCCAGTTTCTGGGTGGATGCCTATCAAGTCGCCAGTCTCATACTCATTCGCTATGCACTTCGCCACAAAGTCAGTAGGGAACGTGTATGGTATCGCCCCCATGAATTGGCTCAGGTGAGGGAAGTAGCACCCCTTGGTATTCAAAAACCCCTCGCCAGTGGTGGCATCGAAGCAACCGATAGCTTTGTCTGACTGCACAATGATATTGTCCTTGTTTGAACGTGGGTACACTATGAATTCTTGGGGTTTTCGCATATTGCCTAGCTTTGCCTTTATCCTATTACGCCCCATTTTGATACTCTCCTTACGTTTCGTCAACATCGGTGAAGCTATCTGTCCACCTTATCGGTGGCCATACCAGCCCAATAGTGATGCACCGGACCCACAGCATGTTCGCTACCGATGTTTCAGCGACCCATGCTAGGGCTATAATTCTGTCTTTCAGGAGTACGATTAGCCTGAAGTGTGATGGCCCGGTCAACAGGCTTAGTTTATTGTGGTTTGGCATAGCGTCTCCTTAGTGGTGAGTGCTTACCCTACCGTCCTGGACCAGGATGGCGCCGGCATATTGCCACTGGCTGGTATTTTGCGAATGCCAGTTGTATTCGTCCTTTTGCGGGATGACCAGGTCATTGACCCAGAACTCCCAGATATACTGGGAACCGGCTTTGCGGTAGTTTGCCAGGGTCATTGAGGGCTGCCTCGCCTTGGAAGCACACCTGATCATGGCCATAAGTTCGCATGAAACCGCATACCAGAAGTCGGCTTTATCCGTTGGCAAGTCTTCATCTGGTATATCCTTCAGCATGTCATAGGGGAATGGTAACTGACAGACGAGTGGTACTTGAGTCGAAGTTGTCATCTTGTCCTATCTCCTTTCTTCTTGGGCATAATCGCCAGCCGGGGGAGGAAGGAGGTTCAAACCCCGACTGGCGAGCCCGTTATCAATCCTTATCGACTTCGGTGGCAAGCTGGGCAGATGCGATGATGAGCAGTCTCTGAGGCGAAGTTGGCAACAGCCCTCTGGCCCCGGACAACCTCCACAGGCTCCCGCAGATCGTGGGTGGTAGCAAAGGACATGAGGTTCATTGCATCGTAGCTATTGCGTGGGGGTTCAGCCAGAGCCCGTGCCCTCACAGCAGCAGCCACATCATCATTGAGCCTCGCCTCTGCAATCAGGGCCTCTATGACCGAGGCTCTATCTGCTGGGGCTATACTCTCATTCCGCATTTCTCTGTAGTGGTTCACTATTCCACTGAGGGCCTCGACCGCATCCCTCATTGACCGCCTGAACCACTGCCAGATGTTGTCCCCTTCGTTCCCGCCAGCACTGTACTCCCTGAGTACGTCCATGCTGACCATCCCATTGGTGCATGCGAGCCTGGTGACATACGAGGACACATTGGGCTGGATGACACCGAGATGACTGAACTGTACCAGAGCGCCAGCCTGTACCATGTCGCCGCGGGCGACAGCCTGCTGCTGGACAGCCATGATCTCAAACCTGACACTCTGATTTGGCATGATGAGGACCCGAGCAAACTGAGCACTCCTGATCTCCCTTTCGATAGTCCCCACCACCCTTTCAGGGTTTAGGGCTTGATACTGGTGCGGCTTGTTGAAGGCAACGATGCCAAACTCGCCATAGAGGACATCGTACTTCCCTCTGTGTCCGAGCAACTCTGTAGCCACCCGGCTGAAAGTGTCTCGAGACAGGTTATTCTCCAATGCCCTGGGCATGGTGACGAGTTGGCGCATACTGGCCACCCCTTCCTCTGTCACTTCCATTGCCCTTCCACCGGATCCAGGGTAAAAGGTCACCTGGTTACCGTCCATCCGTAATCGGGTATTCCTACTGTGATTTACCTCACGCAGTCTAACTGCGGTTGCTGGGGCTATTTGCTCCAGCACTTGTGTCGCGTTCACTTCCTTGTCTCCTTTCTCTTTTTGGACTTTTTCTTGCCCACTGTGAGAGACTCCATCTCATAGCGGGCGTATGCCTCTGATAGTTCCTCTGACCAGAACGATGGGAGTCTCGTCCTGAGGAAACCGCACCGGCCATCGTGGAAGTCCACTATGTAAGCCCAGGCCCTTTTGTCTCCACGGGCTTTCTGGAAGATGTCCCATGCCTGCTGGACCTCGGGCTTCAGTTCCGGCCTGGCAAAACGTATGTGCAGGAGCGATGGCTGTTTGAAGATGATTACATCAGGTTCCATCGCCAAACCAACGTCAAGCTGCCGGGTGTGCTGGGTTACTAGGAGTAACAGTTGATGGCATTGGGCGGCCACCGCCATGAGCTTGTAAAGCTCCTTGTTGACATCGCTTTGATGCTCCCGAGCGTTGGCGTGAATCGCCATTTCATCTGCGACTACCAGATGCCCTTTGAGTCTCTTGAGTTGGTCTATAGTGGTGGCATGCTTGACCGACTTTGGTAACAGCCGTCTAGCTTTACGGGGGAACATGAAGGCAGCTATCGGGCGCCCCTTGTGGTACTTTTCTGCCAGCCACCAGGCCGTTGCGGTCTTACCCTTCCTGCGGTGGCCGTAGAGGCAAACGACCCCCTCTTTGGGAAGGGCCTGTGACCAGGTCTTCAACTTCTTTGGCATTTCCCTCCTTCTATTCAGTTTTCCGGGGATAAACCCCTTGCTGCCCCCGTCCGCCTGTGGCGGATCAGGGGCAGATAGGGACTTACCACTGCACAGTCATGGGCATAACAACGTGCGTGGTCCCGTTAGCTTTGACGACTCCTGGAGCACTGGGCGTTGTGGTACGAATAGTGAACTTCTCTCCTACCCTGTTGAGGATGTCCATGAGGTACTTGTAGTGGAAGGCGGCCTTTATCTTCCCTTGGACCGGTAGCACGAGGCTGTCCGTTACCTCATTCTCACTCCTGCCTGAGACCAGCAAACCCTTCTTTCCTGTCTGAAGCCTGATGACCCCGCTGCCTTTATTGGCAGTAACCCCTGCCATCATCACAGCTTCCTGGATGTCCTTGGTGGCCACCGCCAGGTAGTGTCCCTTCTTCGGGATCAACTGGGCGTAGTTGGGGAAAGTACCTTGGGTTACCAGGGCGGTGAGGACCAGTCCGTTGCTCTCAAAGGTGGCCCACTGGGATTCTGGACTTTTTGGCTTGGGGCTCACCTGCATTGTGACCTTGCCAGGGCAGAGCTTCTCTATGAGCTTGATAATCCTTAGCGGTATCAGGACTTGCTCTGCCAGTTTTCCTTTTGCACTGGCATTGGTTACGGCCAGCCGGAAGCCATCCGCTGCCGCCAGCTCAACAGACCCCTTCTTTGAGGTGAAGCAGACACAGGCCAGGAGAGGGCGGGTATCCTCTGTCGCCATGGCGTGGGAGACTTGCCTCAGGGAGTTCACCAGGTTGGCGATCCCCACCTTTTTGCCACTGGCGATGCGAACTGGAGGGAAGTCTTTGGGGTTCTCAGAGGGTAAGGTATTGGTGACCCCGTTGGCCTCGACTTTGACCGACCAACTGTAGGCCATGCGGTATTTGGGGTTCTCGGCCTCACCTTCTTTGGGTGGCTCATACACCCTGACCTTCTTGCCAGTTCGTATTCCGTAGAGGGTTACTTGCTCTGCCTTGGACGCCTTGAGGAAGTCCATGACGCTCAGTGGCATCAGGATTGCCCCCTTCTCAGCGACCTTGGCCTTGCACTTACCCGACAGGAATACCTCAAGATTGCTGGCTGTGGCCTTCACCTCTTTCCCGTTGTTGTCGGTCTCAATCAGGTAGTGACTGAGTATCGGCAAGAGGTGTCTGGAATTGGCAACAGCTTGGAGTTTGCCCAACAGCTCCAGGAGGTCTCGCCGTGCGGTCGTCACTTTCACGACGCACCTCCTTATTCAGTTTTTGGGGATAGACCCCTCGTTGCCCCCGACGTAAATCGGGGGCGGCCAGGGTGCTATTCCTTCACCTGTGAGAAATAGTGACCCACCAACTCTGGAGCAGTTGTGCTATCAAAGTAGCATGGTGCTCCCTCAAACTCTTCACCCTTCATGTCTGTGAAGGTCTGCTCACGATCATCACCATTAACATCCTGATCGATGAGAAGCACATCAATGTCCTTTGAGGTTAGCACTTCCTGAAGCAAGCCCCCTTCTACGAAAACCACGACTCGGTTCTTTTCGTTGTTTCTCTCTATCGCCTCAGCCATAGCGTGGAAATCACCATCCAATTCTTCAGCGAGGTCTTCTGGTGTAGCGACTTCAAAGTTCCAGGCCTTGCGATCACTGGAGTAAACTACCAGGCTTCTTGAGTGCTGGATTACCAGGGTAGAGGTTATGTCCTCGTATGAGGGGTCAATATAGACAGTAAGGTGGTCTTTCCTCTCAAGGCTAATCCACCTCTCTATCTCATCGGCAAGGAAATGATAATAGTCATAGAACAGGTTTTTCACTCCTACCATGACATCATCATTCCACCAGGGTGACCCCTCTCTTATACAACCATCCCTTTCCCCATACGCTAACCAGCACAAGGGATAGTCTTTCCACTGTTCTGGGATTATGTCCTCGTAGCCATCCAATAGGTAGTTTTCAGCCAGCGATTGCTCAAGGCCTGTCAAAAGCTCTTGAGCTTCCACAATTCTCCTTTCTATTCAGTTTTTGGGGATAGACCCCTTGCTACGCCGAAGCCCCTTCGGCGTAGATAGGGATTTACCTAGCAAAGTTCAGGATGTAACCACACAGCGGGCGCATCTTTGAACCTATCCTCATCGTCATTTCCGCAATTGGGGCAGACAGGATCATCATGTACGCTTCCGTTGGGGCAAAAATCCCATGCGCCGGCAACGTGGTGACATACCTGGCATTTGATCAGTATGCCATCGTATACCATTCTCTTTACCTCTCAGTTCAGTTTTTGGGGATAGACCCCTCGTTGCCCCCGACGTAAATCGGGGGCGGCCAGGGATTTACCCCGTCACTCCAGGGTAAAGTTCGCACGAAATAGATCGGCAACCACCATGGCCAGGGCTCATCCATTTCTGTCCCTCTATGTCCTTATCGCCTCTTCTACGGCGATTCCCACGACCTCATCCCATCCCGACTCGCTCATGCCAAACTCCACGATCTTGCAGGCTTGGGTGAGCTGATCTTCGGTCAACACTACACCCTTGGCTTGCGCCATCAGCAGGACATCATCCTCTGACAGCCTGTAGACCGTGCGGTTTGAGCTTACCACCGCCCCGTTGTCTACGACGCGGGGCTGGCGGTAGCAGTTGCACACTCCGCACTCTGCCACAGTTCCCCCTTATTCAGTTGTCTAGGGCGATCTGCCAGCCAGCAAGCCTGACCCCGCTGACGGTTATCTTAGCTTGCTGTTAAGGGGAGCGTAATCTACCACACGGCCAGCCCGCCTACGGCGGATAGCTGACTGATCGCCCCGTGCCAAGAGACCAACCAACGGTTGATCCCCTGGCCACGGGATGATTAGCTTACCGCAATCCCTGTGACCCTGTAGCAGATGCCAGTCTTGGCATCGGTGACCCAGCCGTGAAACGCGGCCTTGCCACTTTTGACTTCCCGTGCGTAGGCACGAATGACGTTGAGGACTTTGATGTCAACTCGCCGTGATTTCTCAAGGCGAGCCTTCGCCCTCACGGCCTTTGCCTGCAGGGCATTGGCCGTCCCTCTGGAGGCCTTGGCTCTTTCCGTGGCTGCCTTCGCCCTGGCGACGGCGGCATCGGCCTTTGCCTTGGCCATATTCTGTTGTGCGGTCACTTTGACCCCCTTTCTGATTATTACTAGGGCTAGTCGCCCCGTCTCAGCCCCCCTGGGAAGGCAGAAGGGGCTGAACGCGGGAAGGCTATGCCTTTTTGATAGCCGTGAGATTCACGCGGACCTCGCTGCCATCAATAGCCTGAAAACCGCCAGTAGACACGACGACAAGGCTCTTGCCCGAACTGGACATCTTGCCCTTGCCAATCTTCTGGCGAATCTCCAGGAAGCCATCCTTCACGCGGATGTGCTCTCCGTTGTTCGGCATTAGACCCCCTTCCTATTTAGTTGTCCCTGCCAAAGTCAAGACTTTGGCCTTCAGGCTTTTGACTTGCTCACGGGTAAAGCCCTTCAGATAGGTGTTTAGGTCAAGTGTGCGTGCTTTTGGCAACTTGTCGGAACTCCGTTTGATTACAAGACCCCGAAGTTCCCCCTCTTTGCCGTTCGGGTATAGTGCCACCACTATGTCGCGATAGGTCAGGAACCTTACGGGTTGCTCGTCGCGCTTTCCCCGTTTGTCCCTTTCGATTCTCACGGTACAGTTATGGCAATACTGACCGACGGGAGAGGGACGCTTGCCACACACGACGCACTTATGCGCCTGTTGTGTCATGGCTCCCCCTTATTGTGATAAATCCCCGTCTGCACCGAAGCGGTTGCCTAAGCGGTTGCCCTCACCGATGCCTCATGGTATTCATTATGGCATTCATTCGGTGCAGGTTGGGGCGTTATAACATTCCTCTCATCCCCCTTATTCGGTTTTTGGCCTCACCGATGACCGTGACAAGTCACGGCCACCCGCCAAGCCAAAAAGGCTAGACTTCCCCCTGCACACAACAGGGGGTCTGTGTTGTGGCCGTACTCCAACGTCCTACCACCACCACCTCACGACGAACACGCCTGGGACTTTTGCAGGCGGATTACTCCTGTGGCGGTTAGAGCCCAAGGGGTCTTGCTACTTGCCCCGATCAGCTCTTAGCACGATGCCCAGCTTGCCCGCGGAGCCTCTACATAAGGTCACGGGAAGGGCAGGCGTGCCAGTGTTCAGACTGCGCCCTGTTCTCTTGCCGGTGGGGGCGAGACGGCACAGCCATACCACAAGGCTATATTCGCCGAGCGATTGCTACCGCTTCACGGAGGGTAGTACGCTGTAACCACACCGCGCCACTTTAACGTCAGGCGGCGACGGCCACAGATTCGCCTGTGACACGCTAGGTTGATTTAGGCCAACCAGTCCCCGCGGGTAGCCTCACCGCGGCCATCCCTACGGTAAGCCTTATCCCCGTACACGCGCTTACGGCACGGCCCGCGTGAGTAGGATTGCGGGACTAGGTACGGGCTGCCTATAGGTCAAGGCAGAGGTTAACGCGTTGCACACCACGACCCCCGCCACACGGATGCGACCAGCTCGTTAGACGGGCGTGGGGCTGGGATTCTGCCCCTTGCTATAGGGTAGCTTAGTAGACGTGAAAAAGGGAAGGCGTCAAACCTTCCCTTTTCCAGTGCCTAATCTAGCTTATCCGACGAGTGACTTAGTTTGTGACATTAGCTTTGCGCCAATATCATGGGGTTTGACTGTAGGAACCGTGACAAGTATTTGCGATCCGCGGGGTTTGAAGCCTTCCCAATTAGCCTACCCCGTGCTATCTCTTTGATTCGATCCGGCAGGCTATCCCAAACCGTCTTGGCGTCCATCTTTTCGCATTGCCTAAGTTCCCAGTCTACTTCTGCGATAAACGTTTCACGAACTAGCCTCTGTTCGTGTTTGTCTATCACTTCGGCGCGTACCTCAGAGGCTAACTCTGCCATATCTCCAGAGATATTTGTTAGTGTCTCCAAGTGTACGGGGTTTATGCCTATGCGGTAGCTTGTTTCGTCATCAGGATCAAACTCTAGCTGATAGAATTGCTTTGTCTTATACTTCTGCCAGAAGTTGATCCAGTCACAACGTGCTATCGCGTAGGCTAGCTTTACATCTTCGGTTTGGCTTTGCAGTATTGCTAGGGTAAGCTCCTGGAATAGGTCATCGCGTTCTTGGCGTGGTACTTTCCTAGCAAAGATGAAAGCACACTGTAGAGCTTGTTTTTGGCCTTTTGGCAGGCGTTTGATCACTTCCGTGACTTCTGACACCTTATTCCCAAATTCCCTACCTTCAATCGGCAATGCTCTACAGAAGTGTTTGGCTATTTGCCTATAGGTGACTCTCAATTTGTTTTGCATTGTAGCTCTCCCTTCATTTTGAGTTTTAGTCACCTATCGGAAAGCTAAATTATATTCAATTGTTAAGGTGCTATCTAATCTTGCTTACTACCTCTATAGTTCGCAATTTAGCTATAAATACATTATATCGATAACATTTTGCATTTGTCAAATTTTAGATACGAAATATATCAAAAATATATGATATAAGATATATCAATCATTAAAAGGCATTCACTGAAGGCGGCGTCCCCCTCTTTCTCCCCTCAGGGCAGGGGGGAACATGCCCCACGGCCAGCAGTCCGAGCTGGACCGCGCGGTCCAGGGGATCCGGAAGAACAGAGACCGGTGTTTGTGCCTGGGTGAAGGCTGCTGTCAGGTTATGTAAAGTCAAACAGCTTCAGGAGAGGCGATTCTAGCGGGGTTCACCGACGTCGGTGACCAATTATACCTGGGGATTAAGCCTGCTCTAGGCGGATTCAACTTGGCTGGTCGGTGTATGCCTGCAAGAAGGGGTGAATAGAGAATACTACCCGGTCCAGCTCGAAGGGATCGGTCGACAGGACTTCAGAGTGGGCATAGATTCCAGCTGTAGATGAAAGGAGGAAAATTGCCCCGATGGATTTCTTGGACCACCTCATGTATTCGGCAGCCCACGATGGGGGATAATCATTCTTGGCTAGATTTGTGATCAGCAGGGTTAGTAGGGTACGTCTTATCGAGTGGAACCCCCACCCTGGTCTTTTGCCCAGGCCGCTTTTCTCCAGAATTCGTTGGAAGGAATAGGAGATTGCCCGGGATCCCCGTTCCCTGGGCCTCCAGGATGATATTACCGGTAGTATCACCTCGGGGATCAAGTGCTGCCGGCGTTGTCCTCTCTTTTCCGTGTTGATGATGATGGTGCCATCCCGTATATCACGCCCCCTCACCCTGGCGACCTCCCCGCAGCGTGGGCCATAAGTGATGGCCAGGGCCAGGTAGAAGTTTTCCTGGGGAGTCAATTTCTCCCTGGCAGCGATCAACTGCAGGACCTCATCAGGGCGAAATGCCGGCGCAAACGGTTCGTCATCGGACACAGGCTTATCCTCTTTTTTGAAGGGCCAGGGCCAATCATTTGCCTCAAATAGCTTCTTCAGCTGGACAAATGCTGTTGCCCGGCTCCGGGGCGAGATCCCCTGCTCCTCCCTGGCCAGGAAGAAGCGGCGGAGATCCTTGTCTGAGGGGGGAACACGATCGCCCAACCAAGTTAGAAAAATGGAAGAGGTGGAGAGGTAACCACTCAGGGTACCCGGGGCTCTCTTCCTGGGAGAGCTCAGGACCAGGCGCAGATTTTCTAAGTACTCGTTCATTTGCCGATATTTCTCAAGAAATATTTTGCCTCAAGCCTGCTTACCCGAGCATACATCTATATGCTCGAGGGCTCTGTTAATCCTCTCACCCTCTGGGGTACCTGGTGGGGCTAAGAAGGCGCCACATTCGATGCAGTATGTTCCCTTCAAGAGCCTTGTGGTTGGTTTGCCGTTCACATGCTTGGGGTGACCAACAAGAGCCATGTCTGTATAGTCTCGCTTTGCCATTTTGTCTCTTTTACCTTTTCAAGCATAATACGCAATTTGAACTTGTTTGTCAACCTGTGCTATAATACGAGCTGAGATAAGGCGGCAGAGGAAAGGGAAGTGAGTGAACTGGCCAAAAGGCTCAAAGCTGTTGACCCGAACCTGACTGTTATTTCAGGCCATCGAAGGAGAAAACGGAGAAGTGACTTTGATCGTCCGGGCCCCGTATGCTCCCGGTGTGGTCAGGAAACGATGCGGTTTTTGAACGGTGTATGCCCCAGGTGTGACAGCAAGGACCAGTTTGATGGCGCAAAAAAGATGGAGCTCAAGGCCCGTGAGAGGGACCTGCTCTCCATCTTTCGTGCTAGACGCCGTGCAGCTAGGAGATAACCACTCAGCTACTTTTTGGCACAAGTCTTGACCGCGGCGGTGAAAGCACCCTGGATTCGCTTGTCCTGCTGTCCGCCCGTTCCCACTGCGGGTTTAGAATAGGTCTTGCCCCTCAGCGCGGCTCCAATGCAGGCATTGAAGGCGCTGGGGCGGTGAGCGGGAATGCCGACTATTCGGCGAAGGGTCCTTATAGGCAGTCCGGCGACCTGGGCCATTCTAATCTTACCCATGGTTCCTCCTTTCCTTTAGCATTCAACGGCATTCAGCTGCGTTGAGCAGTCGAATTCAAATAGGCGATTTCTCAAATTTTCAGGCACAGAGGTCTTTATCTCATCCATCTTGCGACAAACCTCAACGGGGTCGTTATCTTCCCCCTTCCCCCTCACCTGTGACAATTCCTCTGCCAATTCTGCATGGTCATTCTCCTGAAGTTCATCCTCGTACCAACCGCATACCAAGGGCAACGCACAGGACATATCAGCACCAGCCTCCTGTTGGCCGTTATCCATTCCTCCATACCGGTGGTCTGCTCGCAACCTTCGGGGCAGTAGTTTTCAGGCATTCTTTCCCCTGGGGTCTCTTTGGGCTCCTCCGGGCAGTAGTTTTCAGACATTCTCTCCCCTCCTGAACTTCTCGGCTTCCACAGTCAGCAATCCCAGGGCGACATCATGGGCCATCTGGCCAGGGGTGAGCATTTTCGCTGTTGCCCCTCTTATTGGTTCGGTAGGCTCCTCGGCTCCCAATGCCCTGGATAGCTTGCGGGCAGCTGTCTCATCATCACCCTGTCTATGAGCTTCCACCGCCTCGAGATAGCTGTCTATCGGGTTCTCCATAACAAAAAAGAGCCAGCTCTTACTGGCTCCTAGCCCTCTGGCCCTAACTGGCCCTATTGGCTCTTTGTCCCTCTTGTCATCAAGGTAGCGTAAATCTCCGGGCTTGTCAAGTCCACCTCAAAATCCTGCACCACCATAGACCAGTCCTTGCAGTTTTTGCACCACAGGAAGACCACCCCTTGAATCAAATGCTCAAAGCCAAAAAAGTGTCCGCACTTTCCGCAGCGTATGGGCATCAGCTCATTGCCATTAGGCATTGTATTCCTCAACTTTAGAGTTCGATCCCTCTGGCTTCTAGCTTCTCTCCCACCTTCTCCCACCAGCCAGCTAGCCCGCTATCCTCTTTCTTCCATTCCTCATGGGCCTCAGAGATGGCGCTTCTTATCTCAGTAAACCTCTTTTGGGCTCCCTCACCACCAGGTTCTTTGCCCAAGGCACAATACTTGGCGATCTGCTCAGGATTCTTTTGTGATGTCATCAATCCTAAGATGCCCGGACTCCAACATGCCTCGAATCCATCATCCTCCATGGTGAAGCACTTGCAAGGTGTCGCCACCGCCTTTGCCTCGTCTATCACCCGGCCCCCACCGATCACCTCATGCTCCATGATATGGAGAATAAGGGTGGAAGGCATCCTGCTCAACACCTCGTCTGCTGTCTTTTGGGCTATTTCTTTGATTTCTTGCTCTGTGAGTCCCATTGGCGCTCTACCTCCTCCTCTGCTAATTTAGCAGCTTCGGCCTTGGCCTCCTCAAGAGTCATTGGTGAGGTACCTATGTCTATCCTCTTTCTGAGGTCTCTTGCAGTTGCAGCCATCCCGGGATATTCCGAGGTGTAGGTTCCATTGATAACGTCACTGACTTGAGCCTTGGGTATGATGCCGTTAGCGAAATTCCTTATCTCAGGCCAAAGAGGATTACTTGGCTCCATGGGTTGGGTTTCTTCAGCAAGGGCAGCAACGATAATGGCATGTTTCAAGAGACAATCACAGGCTTTACCATCAATGCGTGAACCATTAGCTGCATGCCCCTGAAGCAACAATATCTGACCGTATACCTGCCTCCTCTGGTACTCGAGCATTGCCTGAGGGGATATCTGTTCCTTTGCCGGGGCGGGATGGTCAAGAACTGGTGCAGGGGCCGCGATGGGTCCCTCGGGTGCCTTGTCCAGGGAGTTTGGGGTTGCAGCTGGCTCAACTGCTTCTGGCGCCACCGGGCTGCTTACAGGCGGTGCGGCGGTTGCTGGTTGCGGCCTGGTGGCCGGCAGGGTGGCCACGAATCCCTCCAGCGCCCTGGCCTTGTCCCTGGGACGGATGAAGATCCGGTCCAGGGGGAGCCTGGCAGCCAGTTCCGAGGCTGAGATCAGGACGCTTGACCAACTCATGGCTCAATTCCCTCAAAAGAAAACGGGGGAGTAGACCTGCCGTGGCAGGCCAGCTTCCCCTCTTCTCTGTAAAGTTATTCCATGGCGGCACGTTTGTCAACTCGCCTGAGGCGGGTGGTCCTATGCCTTAGGCATATAACATCATATAACGCCATGTTGTACCTTGAGTTATTTACTCCCCCTGGCAACTCCCCCTGGCAACCTATAACGCCATAACATATAACACCCCGAAATGAAGCTGTTAACGCCTGTTAAACTAAGTGCGGCCGCTCCAGCCCGCCGTAGGCAGGTTCTAATTTTAGATTAAAGGCTTTAGCCTGCTGAAAGGTGTTATAGATTTGGGTGGACAATTTCGTTGTTATCTGTTATACTGCCCCCACAGGTTGATAAAGAAGAGGGGAAGCTGACCCGCCACGGCGGGTTGCTTCCCCGTTTTGTTATGGAAGGAGGTGCTAGAGTGGAACAGGAAAGACTTACTATGAGTGTTGACGAGGCTGCTCTTGCCCTGAATATCAACAGGCAGCTAGCCTATAAAGGGGTTCACGACGGGACGATTCCAGCCATTCGGATTGGCAAACGCATACTCGTGTCATGCTGTGCTTTAACGAAGCTGCTCGAGCAGGGGCAGCCTGTTATCCCACAGGGGCAGCCTGTTATCCCAGTCCAGTACAAGGAGGTTGGAAATGGCAACGAAAAGTGAGATCCTACAAGCCTTGGCTGCCGAGAGCGGCCCAATCACCACTAGTGCCCTGGCTGAGAAGATGGGTGTTGAGCTCAACCAGCTCACCACCCCGGTCAGCAGGATGATGAAAGCTGGTGAGATATTGAAAAACGAGGCCAGCGAGCTTTCGATAAGTGAGAAGGGGAAGGAGGAGATCGCCACCTCCAGTGAGGTGGACGTGGGGGCAACCGACTTCGACTACTTTAAGTCCCTGGGGAGGAAGATAGGAGTGGTTGGGGATATCATTGACGTGACCACCAATCACGTGTGGGCTGGTGGCGACTACCGCGACCTTACCTGGGTGTGGCATGCCTTGGGCGAGATGGCCATACGGCAGGACCTCAAGGGGCGATGGTGGAACGCCTGGCGCAGCTTTCTTAGGCAGGGAATTCCGCCCGAGCTCAAGGATGAGGTAACAGCCAGCACCGGAGCACTAGCCAAGGACGAGGCCCCCCCGCTGAAGAAGCCAGAAAGGGACTATATCATCGTTGATGACGAGCCGGTAAGGGTCGGGGACGGGCTTGGAGATTACGGTCTGCAAGATGCCAAGGATATTATCGGCGTAAGGGCATTAAGGTATAGATTCCAAGGATCCGGCGGGGCAGAGAGACGAGCCGACATGGGCCAGGGACTGAACATCGTCCCCGAGCTCATTAAATCTCTGCAACCGTTCATGAGCAAGGACACCGACACAAATATGCTAAAAGAGATGCTGGGGGACAAAATGCAGCTCTTAAAAAATGAGATAGTGGCCAGCATGCCGCAGCCAGCAGGGCAACCAAAATCCTGGATAGACCAGCTCGGTGAGCTCACTGGTCTTATAGCTAAGTTAAAGGACGCTGGGCCAATAGTGAGGTCCATCCTCGGCCTACCAGAGGGAGGCGGTAACCCAAACCCATCTGCCAGTCCTGTGACCCTGCCGTTCACCGATAAAGACGGCAATCCTATGCAGATAATTGCCGACCCCGAGACGGGCATCAAATGGTTAACGTTCCTGGGGGAGGAGAAGCGAGCCGACGAGAAACAGGGGATGCTCAGGAGTGCGGTTGAAGGCTTCAGGGAGGAGTGGCCGACGGTGATGGGAGCGCTGAAGGAGGTGGCTGAGGGCTACAATAAGAGGGCTGGCCAGGGTAGGGCAGCGGAGACTGTGAGAACAGAGGCAGGCGAATCCCAGGAAGCGACCTGCCCCAGCTGCCAGAAGTCTTTCCCTGTGACGGGGATCTCCCCAGGGAGTGAGATTACCTGCCCACACTGTGCCGCCGTCCTAACAGCGGGATAACAACGGTATAACAACGGGATAACAACGGTATAAGGAGGAAGCCATGCCTAGAAAAGAAGCTGAGTGGCTGAGGCAGGTGAGGGCTTTCGAGAAGGGCGCGGAGATACTGTTTGGTAAAGAGGAGACGGCTAAAGCAAAAGGCTTCCTGGGCAGGAAAATCGCCGATTATGGGGCTCGCTTGATGGATGCCCTAACCTCCTCTGTTTCGGCACCACCCCCAGAGACGTCGACTCCGGATCCCACCGACCCCTACAGCATCCTGGATATCCCTGCTAATTCCCCGGACTGGCTGGTGAGGCTGTCCTATAGGGAGCGGGCCAAAAAGGCGCATCCTGATGTAGGGGGGTCTGACGAGGAGATGACGCGGGTCAACGATGCCTTCGAGAAAATCATGAAGGAAAGGGGAGGGCAGCCTGCCTAATGCTCTATCACTGGCTCTAGCACAGCCATACAGCTAGGGCAGTGCACTTCTCTCGGGAGAGGAAGACGCAACCTGATTCCAGTCCCGCACTGAGGGCATGGTGCTGTTACTGCTGCCTTTGTTAATTGAGGTACCAGCAAAAGTGCCATAAGACCTAAGGGAATGGCAATAACCAAGTGAGCCAGGCTAAACCCGAGACCCAATTTGAAACCATCTTTAATTGAGATTGCCTCTGCCATTGCTATTCCTCCTTTCCTGTTCCCAGTTGCAGGATCTGCTGCTCAAGTCCGTTTCATCGAGTAGTAAATAGCCACCCCGATACCAAGCACAGCAGCCGGAATGCCTATCCACTTAGCCACCCATACAAAGTTAGCCGCTTGTGGCTCTTCACCGTCTGCCTGTAAACTGACAGTTTTCGTGTCCAGCACCTTACTTCCTAAACTAGGTATCGCCGACTCCAGGATGACCTCGACTGACCAATCACCAGGCTCATCAACGACAAACCAAAGATCGTAATACTTTCTCTCCTTGACCCCGAATTCTTCTTCCCAGGCCAGAGAGGTGGCGACACTACCGTCAGGCCGAATCGCTGACATAGTTGTTCTGAAGACGGCAGGAAGGGTACTTGTGCTATCAACGATTGCCCGGGCACCAACCTCACTGCCCACTGTTACCAACGTTGGAATACTGAACGCCTGCCAGATTGACTCTCCTGGAATATTCCGGTTCCGTTGGATCTCGACAATATAGCCCGTGGGTTCAACAGCGGTAAAGATAGGTACTGTTTCTGTGTCAATGATAGACATGGCTATTGCTCCTTTCCTATTTGCAGTATCTGCTGCGCCTCCTGGAGGGCGCATAATTGGGCAAACTCCTCCTCGGTGAGCGGCTGGGTGTAGAGCTCCTCGGGCACATATTCAGAGTCGGGGCCAAAAACTGTATGGTCGACGACGAATTCCCAGAAGGTCAGCCGTTTGCGCAGACCGCAACTCCAGACCGGCAGGGATCCCAGTACACCCAGCCCAAGAATAACGGCCACTGCTTTACTCATTCAACCAGCCCCCTAGTACCCGGGATAAATGCCCAGGGTATACCTGGCCCTGGCATTCGCCACTGCTTCCGTCACTGATATGTGTTTGGCCCGCTCTTTTAGTATAAGCTGGTCCCGTATGAAGTCCCAACCGGACTGTCCTTTGCTTTCCTGGTGGTGCATATCCCGCCAAACCGGGAGCGACATCAACACTCCGAAGGCAGCCAGGCCAAGAACCACTTTCCCGATCATAATGGAATCACCCTCCCATTCCTTACCCCTCTAGCCTTCCACCAGCTGGCGCTACCCAGCTTTCTTACCCTGCGGGGATCCTCCACTACCCAGGCTGTCCGCAGGAGCTTTATGGCCCTGGCGCCAAATGTTTCTCTAACCTTCCTGCCCAGGTCAAGGTCTTCCCGTACACCAGTTATTGGATCAAGCGCTTCATCGTAGCCCCCTACCTTCCAGAAGGCTGTCCGCCAGATGGCAATGCCCCTGCCGCTGGTGTAATCTGAGGGTTTTAACCAGCTATGACCGATAACCCAGGCCGTGCGCAAAAGGGCGTTTCCCCCCACTCCATCTGCCCCGTGGGCCAGTACTGCTCCCTGTTGTAAAGCGTCTACTACTGCCTCTATGTACGTTGGGGTCAAGAGCACGTCGGCATCGATGAACACAAGTATTTCCCCCTGAGCGTCCCTTGCCGGTATATTACGGGCACGGGAGATATTCCCCACGGGGACGTAGACATACCTGGCTCCGTAGGCCTGGCAGATCTCCCGGGTTGCCTCTGCTGAATTCGGAGGGCTGCTGTCGCCTACCAGGACCTCTATCGGCTCATAGGTCTGGTTGGCGATGGTCTCGAGGAGCTGAGGAAGGTAGTCCTCCTCCTCAAGTGTGGGGATAACCGCTGAAACCAGAGGGCCCCTGACCCGGTAAGGGGGAGACTGAAAAGCCTTTCTGACTTGAGCGGCTACCGTCTCTGAAGTCATATAGGCTATAAGAAGGCCGCTAACCACTCCACTGGTTATCATTAACCAGATCTGCTGCGAAACCTTCATGGTTCTTCGATTATAATGTTGACCAGACTTGGTGTAAAGCATACACTTAGGCCATGGTTCAGTCGTTCCTGGGCGAGTTTGGCAAGAGCTACCTGCGCATCCGGATGCAGCGGGTGATAGCTGATATCCTGGCCCGGTGCGTGGACCAGATGACCCCTGAAGCTCTCCAGGTGGCTATAAAGGATGGCTGGAGTCCGGTTGAATTCCTCTCAAAGCTCTCAGTGACTGAGCTCAAGGACTTCTTGATGAGCATCCCTTCGATGAAATCCGCCCCTTCAGCGAATCCCTCCTCACTCCAGGAGAGCTTGTCCCGCATCACTCCCGAGGCTACCATCGCTGAGATGGTCAAAAGGCTCCCCAAGCATGCCCAGGTCCTCAGGTCAAACCCCCAATGGCTGGCCAAAGAACTCTCCAAGGCGAAAGCCTTTTTGGGTTGACAAAACAGCCCCCATAAACTAACTTTACAGAGAAGAGGGGAAGTCACCCGCCTCAGGCGGGTTGCCTCCCCGTTTTCTTTTGAGGGAAGGAGGCTGTCATGGCATACAGGCGAGTTCACCAGGAGACAACCCCGGAGTGGCAGACCTATGAGGGCGAGGGGGAGGTCGGCGTCGCCGAGTTTGAGGGGCAGACCACCATCGCCGTCCTTGTGGCAGCCACAAAGCAGGAAATCGCCGCCCAGGGTGGCACGCTCCTCAGCCTGAGAGTCTGGCGCGACGGAAACCTGTGGAAGACAGAGTCTGTGGTGCACGCGTCACCCTTGCTGTGGGGCATCATCATTGTAGCCATAGCACTTATCGCCGTCATTGCGGTTATTGCGTGGGCTGTCCGCCTTGTTTCCACCGGGGTAAGGGACATCGTTTGGGGTCCTCCCCCTATCATAGGTACTGATGAGGAAGGCAACCCTGTTGTTATATGGGAACCCGAGCCGATCATCTCTTCCACGGTAATAAAGATAGCCGTGGGTACCCTCGTTATAGGCGTCATCGGCGTCGGCATCTACCTGCTGGTACCCAGGCTCAAGGGACTAAGAAAGAAAACGGCATAGCCATGAAGATCAGGTCCCTCCTCGCCATCGGCGTTGCTGTTTTCGGGGCCGCATTGGCGGCGACCGGAATATACTTCCTGCTCAGGAAGGCTGACGCCGTGCCTCCTCCCCCTCCTCCGCCACCAGAACCCCCAACTGGCTACACCATTGAGGAGATCGAGCAGTGGGTCTATGAGCAGTATCCCCAAGCCAGGAGGCTCTCGGACGGGGAGGCGGGTGTGCTGGGGATCGACGCCGGCTGGGTACAGCTAACCTACGCGGGCAGTAAGCCAAGTCATGCCTCCGTGGCCTCCCTGGAGGACGGCGCTCTTGGCTACCACATATTTCTCACAGAGCCCGATGTAGGCGACCTTGGTAGGGATATCGCCTCCCTTGTCGGTTTTGGTATCGTTGGACTACCAGAGGGAGCACTTTATTACACACCAGCCATTACACCGCCCAAGCAGTGGCTTAAGTGGACCGCCGAGGATAAGCTGCTGTTCATAGCTCTCGTCGAGGCCATTGCCCAAGTGATAGAACCACCGCCTGATCCCTGGGAAACTGAAATACGGCGGGCGGAGTATTACAACCTGGTGGGGAACACAAAGGCACCGGCCATACTCTTCCTGCACGACGACCGCGAGGGAGTCTGGCTGCCAGTTTGGGGAGACCTCCCAGAGCTGCCAGACGAATTGGATGAAGAGGTCTCGTCAGTAATGGTCGTCCTCGGCTACCGTGTAAAGCTCTACGATGGCAAATTCCACACTGGGGCCTCCATCTCACTGTATGACACTTATCCTACTCTGAGGACCTTTAACTTCAACGATAAGGCCCGGTCGGTGGAAATACTTGGAGGTTTCGCTTAGAGAGGGAAAGCGATGGAACGAATAGCTCACTGGGCAGGAGGTGTAGCCATGATCCCCATAGGCGCTGTGGCTGGTGGAATCACAAAGGTTGAATACTACGATAAAGGGGCATGGGTAAGTGCTGTCCCTACTGTCAATGTTGGTGACACAGTCGGGCTCAAAGTCTCTGCCAAGCATACTGGTGGTGCCTTCCAGAACATGCAGTTAAAGGTTTACCTCTATGACCCCGCTGGCAATCAAATAGCGGCAGAAGATACCGGAACTTTCATAAACGTCCACCCTGGAGATACACTCTGGGTCCTGACTACCGCTGTTACTTCATTAGAGGGAACCTATACTGGTTACGCAGAACTTTGGGCTGAACCCGGTCAGTAGGAGGTTGAATTGAAATGGAGCTTATAGATAGCTGGGACGGGAGTGTAGGTGTGCTTGGGGAAGCTCCCCCTCCAGACGGGGAAGACGAAGAGGGCTGGCTAGCAATACCAACCTGGGCCTGGTGGGCTGCGGGCGCAGGCGGAGCCGCTCTGCTGCTCATCGGGGTGGTATATGCCGTCACGAGAAAGTAATTAGGGAGGGAGTAAAATGGCACTTGTTAATACTATCACCGACATCACGGTTGCAACGGTAACCGGGGAGCCAAGCGGGGTAATAATCCAGACCGGTCCGTATGGGATCGAATACTACAATCCACTCCTTGGCGCCTATGATGCTCTAGCCCCAGTGGATGTCCCTGTGGGCTCCAAAATCGGCATCAGGGCCCACGGGCTCAATGACCTGCCCTGGACTCAATCCATGAGCATTTTTGTCTATATTTACGACCCCGACGGCGTAGAGATCAAGACGGGCCTGGGTATCGATTTCAGTGTCGGGCCGACCGGGCGGGTTTTCTCCGGCAACGTCGAGGTTGTGGCTGAAAAGCCCGGCATATACACCGCCAAGATAGACCTTTTTGCTGTTATTGCATGAGAGTAAAGGGTAGTACCAACAGGCTAGGGAAGAGACGAACCAGAAATGGAAAGCGGGGTAATAATCCTGACCGGTCCGTATGGGATCAAATACTACAATCCACTCCTTGGCGCCTATGATGCTCTAGCCCCGGTAGATCTCCCGGTGGGCTCCAAAATCGGCATCAGTGCCCACGGGCTCAATGACCTGCCCTGGATTCAATCCATGAGCATTGATGCCTATATTTACGATCCCGACGGCGTACAGATCAAGCGTGGCGGCCGCACCGATCTCAGGGTCAAGCCTGGTGGGCGGGTCTGGTCCGGCAACGTCGAGGGCGTGGCTGAAAAGCCCGGCATATACACCGCCAAGATAGAACTTTTTGCTGCTATGGCATGAGAGGATGGGGAAATGGCACTTGTTGATACATGGCAGAGTACTATTGTCACTATGGCTGAGGAGATACCGCCCGTTCCCCCCGGCAAGGCAACCTTAGCCATAGATACCACTCCGGTAAAGGGGAGGATATACCTCGATGTGGTCGACCAGGGCATTGCCCCGATAACCCTGGAGCTTGACCCGGGAACCTACGTTATTTCTTTCGGCGACGTCGAGGACCACACAACTCCCGAAGATGTGACTGTAACCCTGACTGAAGGCGACATATTAACCGTGACCGGGGAGTATACGCCTGCCGGCCTAGCAATACCAATTTGGGCCGTGTGGGCTATGGGTGCGGCTGGAGTTGGAATTGCGGCCCTAGTACTCTATACGGTAATCAAGGGGAAATGAGATACAGAAGGTACTGGTAGGATAGAGAAGGGGGGAACCAGAAATGGAAAGCCTGATCGATCACATAGTAAGTGAGTACCATCTGGATGAGAGAACGCCAGAACGTCTTTTTCTAGCGCATAATGGGGACTACGTCGAACTGAGCGGCCCATTGGCTTACAGACGTGTACTCTACGCCCATAACCCGGATTACAGCGTTTTTCTCTCGGTATCCGACACGGTTATGGAGATCCCCGATGGAGAAACACATAGTGAAACACTGAGCGAGCCCGCCACGCCTGTAGACGGGGCAGAGTACAGGGATCTTTACCTCATGGCAGTTCCAGAAAAAGAGGGCTGGCTAGGAATACCATCATGGGTATTGCCAGTTGCCATTGGCGCCAGCGTAACCGCTCTGGTGGTCGTCGGGGTGGTATATGCATACTCGAGAAAGTGAGTGGTTTCCTAAAAATGTCTGCTAGTTACACTGTCCGAGTACGCTACGGCGACCAGGAGCTGGACGTCCGGGAGTTCGTGCTTCCCAGAGGGTACATGGTGGCCCAAGCCCTGGAGTCAATCCAGGCAAGCCCCAGCGCTAATGGCCTGGTCTGGGACTGCTGGGACTGGGTCTGCCGGCAGGTCCAGTACCCGCCACTGCCCCTGGCCACCGCAGATTATCATAGAGAGGAATGTTTCCTCAGGGGAAGATCAGCGCCCGGGGCCGGTTTTATGCCCATAAAACGGAGCACCAAGTGGGAGTTCTGGCAATTTCCCTTCGAGACAATAGACCACGGGCTTGGGGACTGCGATGATGTCTCGATATTAACGTGTTCTCTTCTGCGAAACGTATTGCCTGCCGATGAGGTCCACGTGGCGGTGGGGAAGGTTGACCCTTATTATTATCATGCGTGGGTGAGCGTAATCGAGGATGGCCAGAGATATATCCTGGAAACCACCCTGGACCAGGCATTCCCCGGAGAGCCCTGCCAGGTGCTGGAGGCCAACCCCTACCAGCCACTGCTCTATTTCAACGACGAGCAGGCGTTTGAGGCCTATGAGGGAGCCTTCCAGGAGCTGAAACAGGCGTTGCCCCAGGAGGAGATCAAGCTCCGTCTCATCCGGGAGATATACCAGGTCGCCCGCCTGCGGCGGGCCAAAGGCGACTGAAATGGGGGCTTGACAAACGGAAAACTCTTGATCTATTATGGGGTAACAACAGAATAGAGTTGGGCCGGCTACACTAACAGATTTGGGGACTCAGGGCTGTAGCCGGCCCTTGGTTTGTAAGAGGGGAAAGCGGCCTCCGAAGGAAGGATTTGGAGAGCTTTCCCCTCTTCTTCTTTCTAGGAGGTTGCTCCCTCAGTAAAAACGGAGGTGAGACATGGGCGACAAACTTGAAATTCCTGCAGCGGCTAAAGAAAAGATGATCACTGGAGTCAGCGCCTTTGGCACTGGCGTAGCAATGAGCTTTCTGGTCAAAAAGTGGCCCACGGCAGGTATCCTGAGCAGCATCATAGCCACGGGTGGAGGACTCCTGGGGGCCCTGGTAACCAAAGGCTGGATAGCTGAGATTGGTGAGGGTGTAGGTGCCGGGGGGGCGGCCATCCTGGGCAGCACCATTGCCTGGCTGCCTGAAGCGGGTACTGCTGCGAAGAAGGGCGGCCTCACCTACCAGCTCAAGAAGGACGGCCAGACAGTCACCCTGGCGCTCAAGTCAGGGGCAGCCGGAGCCACTGCTGAGGCCATGGCCATGGCCAGCAAAGTAAAGTCGGTCATAGAGTTCTAAAGGAAACCATTTGTAAACTCACTCAAATGGAACGGAGGTAGATCAAATGGAACATTACGAGATGCGTCTATTAGCTGATTACACCCATACTGGTGTACAGGCAGCCAATACCTGGGCAAGGCCCACCCCCAGGTCTGTCCTGGGTGAACTCGAGAGAGATGAGCGAGCCGAGGCAGTCTGGGCTGAGGTGGTCCAGTCTCCGGTGGATGGTGGGGCTGAGGAACCCCTGAGGAAGATCATCCCTGTGCTTGATGGTCAGAAGTTCGATCCATACGTCTCGCTATCCGGTACCCTCTCGTCAGTAATGGCACCTCCTAAGAGGTCAATCTGGGCTGGCAAACTGTACAGCTTCGGCACCCCGATGTCCAGTAACCCGCTGCTCTCCACCACCCTCAAATACTCTGAGAGCATCACCGTTGAGTGCCTGGCAGGGGCTAGCGCTATTACTGGCAACTACCGCGTCAGGCTGTGGGGCTACGTCTACAAGACGACTGAGCTCCCCACGGTCTTCGGGACTATGCTGTTCCCCGCCTCACTGGTAGATAGGGCCAGGCGCAGGACACTGACCTTGAGCAAGTCCCCCATACCGGTAAACGGCGAATCCTGGAAGACCCTGCCCGGCGGTAAGGACCAGTCCATCCCCAAGATCAACCCGTTCATCCGCTTTGCCTATAACCTGCTGGCGACCGATGGCAAGAGCGGCGACTACCAGTTTCGGTATGAAACCGGCAATGTTTCGGACAGCGATGAGAATATGTATTTCGAGTTCGATGAGTTCAACGCATTGCTGATCGAGGGTCTTGGTATCAGGGCCGATGCACCTGGTCACCTGGCACATACAGCTCTCAAGATTGCCGGGGATTATCACCCCAAGGGGCTCATCCCAACTGATTATGCTGATAACCCCCTGCACTTCGGTCTGGTCTATCCGTTTATCCACACCGGGCTCCCTGAGGTTCCGTTTTTCTATACTATCCCGAAGCTGGAAAAACCCTACCTCATCTGGAACGAAATTGGGATGGTCGTCGTCAGAGACGATGGAACGGCAGTCGCTATAAATGACCTGATCGCCTGTATCACCGGGATCAGAATAGAGATGAAGGGGTAATTCCTAAGGCGTCATGGACCGGTAAAGGCCGGCATAGTGACAGCACTAACGCATAAGGAGGAAACAGGATGAAACAAGGTATTTACGAGCAGAGTTCGACTCCGAAATACCCCATAGGCACCAGGATAGCTATAGGCGACAGGGTATTCCATTACTGCAGGGCAGTAACAGCCCTGAGACTGCACCACGGAGAAGGCAACAACGATACACTTCACGAGCAGGACGTTGCCGTAGTTGCCTCTGAAGGCGACCTTGACTTAACCGTTGTTGGCGACTTCACCGAAGACCAGTTTAAGGACGGATATATCAATATCCACACTGCCCCAATGCAGGTATGCCTCAGGGTTAAGGGCAACGATAAAGGTGACGGCACCAATACCGTCATTCACCTGAAAGACCCGCTGCTCGCCGATGTCGTCCTGTCGCCCACGCCCACCTATACCGATATCCATGCCAACATCTATAACAACGTGGGGGGCCGGGCAGGCGGTACGGACTACACTTCCTCTATCTGCATACCGCTAATCAATATTACCAACGGCTACTATTTCTGGGGTCAGACCTGGGGGCCGGTTGTCGCAACTGCAGCTTCGTTGGGCGGGATTGGGACTAATGCCGATGAACGCGCTGTCTATTTCGATGATGACGGCGGAATAGGCATTATGGGTGACTGCGCTGGAGGTGGAACCTCTCTTTGTCAGTATGCTGGGTTCATGCTCGCAACGACAACGCTAGCAGGGACACCAGGAGACGACATCTTCTTCATGCTCCAGCTAGCACCGTAGGAGAGTTTAGATGGCAAAGACAAAGTTCCAGCAGGAGCTTGAGAAACAGAGCCAGGGTGGACTCATCCGCATGTGCGAGGCCAAGGATTTAGACCACACTGGCGATAGAAGCACGTTAATCGCCAGGTTGGTAGCTTTTGAAAAAGCTGAGGTCGCTGAGCCCGAGCCAAAGGAGCCCGAGGTTGAGACGCCTCCAGCTGGTCCTGACCCTGAGACGCCTGCAGAGGATCCTGAAGCTGAGACGCCTCTACCATCTGAGGATTAGCCCCTAAGGGGGAAAAGAGAATATTGGCGCGGAGTCTTGCCGTGGTGAGATGCAAGGTTGTATTGCCTATCATGTGGCAAAGAGCTTCGTGATAGGCAATATTTTTTTCGAGGCTAAAATGAGAGGAGGTCGTTATGACCATTACCGAAGCAACTATAGGCAGGGTCCTCTACTTCCCGGAGCAACTTCCTGATAGTGCAGTCCCCACCATTGCTGCCACATCTGAGGCATCGCCTATCGTACTTGAACTGAAGCAGGTTGCCCCGCTGCTGGTCCGGTTGTCTGAGGTCGCCGTCGACAGGGACGATGAGGTCGAGATGCGCTTCAAAGTGGACAAGTCCTCCTTTAGCCCTTTGGCCGGATCTATGTTTGATGGGCTGGCCAATAACTTCTCCCTCCTTGCCAGAGACAAGCTTTACTACAACCTCTATAACTCAGGGGTTGCTGCCCAAACCGACTTCAAGACCTTCTTCTCCCTGTGGGTCATTAAACCGACTGTAGCCCATAAGCTCCGCCTCGGCATCCCTCTTACCCTGGAAGAGCAGAAGCTGAACCGGGACCTGGGGATCTCGAACACTGTAGAGAAGGGGCTACTGCCGTTACCCCTGGCCCAGCAAATAGCCAGGGAATATCAGGTTCTCCAGGAAGAGACCCACGGCTTCGTGGTTACTGTGCCCACGACTGGGGTTGAAGTCGAGACACTTCACCCCGCACCCGGACAGTTCCTGGTGCTCACCAAGCTCTCGGCCGATCCGGGCGACCTGGCTGCCGACAACATCAGGATAGCCATTGACAGGGACCACGCCGTTGACTACCTGGAGTTTCCCACCTGGGGGCTGGGCGCAACGGCTGCCGCCTCCCTGGCCAAGGAGATCAGCTGCTTTATCCCTGCCCTCACCGAGCTCCGGATTAAGCTCAAGGCAACGACCAGCAAAAGCATCAACATCAGGTTCACCGTCCAAACGGTGGCAATGACCAATATATTCAGGGCCAGGTGGGGACTGGCCACCAAGGAGGAGCTGCCCGGAGATGTCTACTCGAAGGTTCTGGGAGGTGTCCTCTAATGGTTGAAAGAACAGGAACAGCCGCCTTGCTTGGTCTAGGCGTGGGTGGAGTTTTAGGCGCTGCTTTTGCCACTCTCCGAGCTGCTCGGCCATCAGAAGCCGCTCCTCCCGAAGAAAAGCTGGATTACCTAATCGAAGTCCTGACAACTCTGGTTCCAGTGTTGGCAGAAGTAGCTGAGCGCCAGGCTGCCCTCATTCAATTGTTCGAGCAGTGGCTGGTGGCCCAGGGGATAGCGCCTGTCGAGGCTGCGGTGGAGGTTACCGTCTCAACACCCTGGGTAGCCAAAGAGCCAGAGCAGATATTCCACCGGGAGATCAGGGCAACCGGCACCTTTTACTCGGACAAGATGGTCGATTGGACCAAAGGCAAGAGGATCCTGTTCAAGGTGGAATCATCGCTGAACCAGGCGGTGATCATCCAGCTTATAGGTAATGTCGGCGAGGACCGGAAACTGGCGACAGATGTAGGGCCGTCGCTCCCCTGCCCCGCTAACGGTAATATCAGCGTGGGCCCGGCCTGGGACGACTGGCACCCTTACATCGGCGTCCAGATAACCGTGGCCGCAGCGCCAACGGCAGGGATCCTTACTATTTCGGCAGTTATCCAGGAGTAGGAAGACTGCTAAAAGGTGGGATATGACAATCGATATAGGTTCACCAGCCATTGATAGAGAATATGGCTCTACGAGTGAGCATGTTTATATCCTGAAGGAAAACCCGGCTAATCTCTCGGGTAGGATCACAGAAATAAAGGTATACCTAGCTAATCCCTGCTCTAACCTGACTGTGTTTACCGCCTATGAAGAAGCTGCGGATACCTTTACTACAAGGGATTATTATAATGTAGGTGCTCTTGCTGCTGGCTACCATGAACTCGCTGTGGACATGGATGTTGAGACCGGTGACTATATCGGCTGGCGAGAAGAAGTAGCAGATGCTACCTGGAGAGTTGAAGCTGACATTACTGGTCAGGGCTACTGGTCTAAAATTTCACCACGCCCCGAAGTACCTTTTTCAGGAGTTCTGTTCCTCTTTGCTCCTAATAGGACACAGTCTCTCTATGGCACAGGGGTTTCTACTCCACAAGTCCCCACCGTAACCACCGACCCGGCCACCGGGGTCGGAGTAGAATCGGCTACCCTCAATGGCACCCTGAATGATCAGGGTGCAGCACCTTCCGACTGTGGCTTTGAGTGGGGAGAGACGGATGCCTATGGTAATACCACGCCAACCCAGAGCAGGACGACGGGTCAAACCTTTGCCCAGACAATAACTGGGCTCGATCCGAATAAGACGTATCACTTCAGAGCCTTTGCCACCAACCCAGCAGGGACAAGCTATGGCGCTGACAGGATGTTTACTACTCTGGTGGCAGTCCCCACCGTAACCACCGACCCGGCCAGCGGGGTGGCAGTAGAATCAGCTACGCTAAATGGAACCTTGGATGATCAGGGTGTAGCAGCCTCCGACTGCGGCTTTGAGTGGGGTTTGGATACCGGCTATGGCACCATCACTTCCCCCCAGACCAAAGGAACAGGCGAGACCTTTTCACAGGCCTTAGGCGGGCTATTTCCCGGGACCACCTATCACTTCAGGGCCTTTGCCACCAACTCGGCAGGGACAAGCTATGGCGCCGACAGAAGCTTTACCACCGCGCTAGTAATAACCAGGGCCTACGCTTTGGCCAGACAGGAATTGTAGCATGGCAAGCAAAGGGCATGCTCTCTCCAGGGAGGCGTTAATTAGAACGCTCACGGCATACTCAGGCATCACTACCGCTGATGGCGCTGCCGACGGCACCACGTTAATAGATAGCAACCTCATCGGCAGAAATGACTTCGTCTCCGAGAAAACGATTCTCATTATGAGCGGTGATGCGAAGGATGAGGACAAGGGGGCTACATCCTTCGATAACTCTGACGGCAAAATCACCCTCCAGGGAACCGGTTTCAGCGCCCAGATAAAGGCCGGCACTATCTACAGGATACTCAACATCTCCACTACTGAGATTGATGTCGCTGCCATCAAGACCCAGACCGACAAGCTGGCTGGAGGCACACCGGGCGTTGGCACTGCCACTGAGAACTGGAATGCTGCCGAAGCGGACATAGTGTCGATAGGAGCTAATGATACCAAGAACAAGCTCCATTCCCTTCTGGTGAATATATCAGCTCTGACGGCTGCAGCCACTATCACCATACGGATGTATATGCAGCTAAACGGAGTAGAGAGAAAAGTCTATGACCAGGACTTTACCAAAGACACAGACCCCGACGGAATATGGGTTGTGAACGGGACTGTTGGCATTCACGAAGTGCTGAGAGTGACTGCCCAAAGCGATAACGCTGGCGACGATGGTAAGACCATAGACTACGACTACATGCTGGAGGTGATGTAATGAGCCTTTTAATTAACTCAACAAAAGCGGTCAGAATAAAGCAAGGGCTCGAAGCGGATAGGTCAACCTACCCCAGGGTAGGTGATATCTACCTCTGCATCGATACAAGTTGCCTTTGCAGTTGCAGGGAAGCGGGCGTATGGATATCAGTTGAATTAGCTTAAAGGCCATATAAGAAAATCTTTACAAGAGGAGGCAAGGAAAATGGCAGGACACAGCAGATATCACGTAGAGGACCACAAGTCAGGCGGCGAGGACGAGCTGAAGTTGCACGAACTCGGTGCACCAACCTCTCCAGTAGACCTTAACTCCCAGAGGCTGACCAATGTGGGCACGCCGACTGCCGGGACCGATGCTCCGAACAAAGACTACATCGATAGTAAAGTTCAGGGTCTCGACTGGCAGAATAGCGTCCTCGATAAGGACCTGGCCACCCCGCCTGGGACACCTTCGGAGGGTGACAGGTATATTGTCGCTACAGATGGAACCGATGACTGGGCAGGCCACGATGGCGACATTGCCGAGTGGAACGGGGCAAGCTGGGACTTCACCTCTCCCAACACGGGCTTTGCCTGCATGGTCGAGGATGAGACCAAGAACTATGTCTACAACGGTAGTGCCTGGGTTACCTTCGGGAGCACGGTTGACCACGGAAACCTGACTGGCCTGGGAGACGACGACCACGCACAATATGTCCGGGCGGATGGGACTCGTGCTTTCACTGGTGACCAGGCAATGGGCGGGAATAAGCTCACTGGCCTTGGCGCTCCAACGGGAGCTGGCGATGCAGCAAGGAAGGACGAAGTTGATACATGCGAGAAGACTGCCCAAAAGGGTGCTGCTAACGGATATATGGGCTTGGATGGTGCTCAGAGGGGATCTCAGTCCCCGAAGCTGCACGGGCCAGACCATAAATCTGGTGGCTCCGATGCAATCAAGTTGAATGAATTCGCTGCCCCGGATGGAGCGGTGTCCTTCAATGCTCAACAGGCTAAGGGATTGGCGGCCCCGACTGAGGCTGGCGATGCGGCAAGGAAGGACGAAGTTGACGCTTGCGAGAAGACTGCCCAAAAGGGTGCTGCATCTGGGTATCCGAGTTTAGACTCAAACCAGAAGGTCGTTCAACCCATTAAGCAGGTCCAAGTCGTCTCGGGGGCGGCTGAGCCAGCGGTAGCTGCAGGAGAAGTCACAATCTGGGTGGACACCTCGCTAACTAAGTATTGGCTGATATACGGAACAGACGGAACTGTTGGCGGGAACAAGAAAGTTGAGCTGGCATAAAGGGGATTTCTACATAATGAATTAGTGAGCTATGGGAACGAGACGATACTTCATCCTGGCCCTCGTCGTAGAGCTAGTGGGGCTCGGCCTGGTGGGGACCAGCATGGGCTGTGAGACGGCGAAATGGACAAAAAGATCATCATCTTCAGATTCAGGAAAGGCAACCCGGATGGGCGAGCCATCATTATTATAAATGTGGTGACCATCCAGCGGTTCGTCAAGAGGGTCTTCGGCTTCGAGAGTTGCAGTAAGCCGGACAAGTACCTCAAGAGCCCCGAGCTTGACGAGGTCGAGGTCTCCGTACAGCTCGCCAAGCTGGAGACCGACATGAACTGGAACAAACGGCTGCTATGGCTTCTAATCTGTGGGAGTAGCGTCGGCTTCTACCTCAACTAAAGCTTTCCTCCTTACACCTCCTTGTCCGCCTGCGGCCTACCGAAGGCAGGCGGACTTCTTTTTTGCCGACTGACCACCCGGGTAGAAAAGTTGACCAAAAAGTTGACCGGGCCGATTCTGGTAATATTTTCAGCATTCTTTTACCGTTCTTTATCCGCCTGCCTTCGGTAGGCCGTAGGCCTGCGGCGGACCTCTTTCTTTCCATCTGCGTACAGCAGCGAGCCGTTTGGCTCACCTCCAAGTCACCGTTTGGGGTAGCCGAAATCACCCTTCTGGGGGATTGTAATGGCAGCGGTGCTGCAATACGATAGAACGAAAAGCGTGAAGGAGGTGGGGAAAAGCAAGGCTAATACTCCGAAATCCGAAGACAAATAAGAAATTACTACTAGAAAGGAGGCGAGAACAGAATGAGGATACCAAAGCGAGGCGAGAAAGGCTTTACCCTGATCGAGCTGCTCATCGTAGTAGCCATTCTGGGTGTGCTGGCAGCAGTGATTATCCCCAATGTCAGCCGATTCTTCGGCGCCGGCGAGGAGGAAGCCAGAAAGACCGAGAAGAGCAGTGTCCAGTTGGCGGTAGGGATGATGCTGTCCGATAACGATCTCTCCATGGTACCAACCAACTCATGGGACAACGCAACCCCTGGGGTGGGGGCGGCCACAAACGAGATGGACAGATTCCCTGACGAGGGTACAGGCGCGGGTACTGATGACAAGCTCACTGATCCCGAGGGACATGACTATGTAGTCACCACTGACAAGGATGGATACATCCTGTATGGCCATGACATATCAGGATCTGTAGCTCCTGCCAACCCGGACCAAACCAACGTCAACTACCTGCCCACTGCCAAAACAGACTACTATTACATCCTCGATGCGAGTGGTACAGTGCACCAGTATAAGACCGACAACACGTCAGAGCCAGAGTTATAGATTAGCCGCTGAACACGAGAGGCAAGCAGGCGTCCAGCCAGAGGTTGGGCGCCTGCCTTTGTTTTTGTAGTGGTAGAGAGCGGGTAGTGTATCAGTTTGCGTTTTTGCGCAAGTTAGCAATTGTCTATAAAGCTATAATTTATGCCTAAAGTGGCATAATGTCTGGCATATTTGCCATTGAATTTTACCAGCCAAATTGAAGTTGATACACTACCAGAGAGCGCAGGGGGTTGACAAACTGCCTCAAACGTGGTATATCTAGTATCCCATGGCTAATATAGTTCTGCGGGTAGAGGGTCTTTTTGACGTCGACGAGGCACGGCATGAACTGCAGATTGGCTATATGACACTGTATCGGTGGATCGCCAAAGGCCTCATTTCGCCGGTTAGGATTAACGGTCATAACTACTTTCCGAAATCTGAGGTCGACAGACTCAAGGTAGAGAGGCAGAGCGAGCCATAAAGCCCGAGAAACCCAGGAGGAGGGAGCGAGTTAGTAGTCGGGAGAAACCCAAGGTTGGCTACGAAAAAGTGGAGGAGAATCCTTTTTCGCCTCCACTTTTTCCCTCACTTCCCAGGCCCTCCAAATAAGGAGAGAAAGGCATGCACATAACTGAAGTTCATCTGTACAGTTTGGCCTTCCTATTCGTGTGGGTGTTCGTTGCCTTTGCTTGGGCGGCGAAAAAAGGATCGAAGAGAGGTCCCAGGAGTTGACATTAAAGGGTGTAACGAAGGTATCACCACAATGAGCCTTTTGGCGCCCGCAAATGACCCTTTTAACCTATGCAGAGCTTCACTATGGACGGTAGTAAAATGACCTTATCCCCCCGCAAGCTATCGGGGTGCCATCAGTTTGACAGTTCGATGGGAGCCTCGGGGTGGTGGTGATGGTTCATCTCGAAGCCTTCCTGGATGAATTTCGCCGGCTCGACCCAAAGAGCCAGCATCTCGTCGCGCAGCTCACACGGCAGTTGCACCCCAATGGCAGCCACCCAGATCTCAACCCGCCACTATCAGAACTCGTACAACCGTGGCTCAGCGATATGGCAAACCACGGAAAGAGTCTACAGACATGTCGCCGGTATTTCTATTGTGTTCGGAAGTTCCTGGCACAACACCCCAGCCCAAATCCAATTGACATCGACACGCACTTTACTTTTCTTCGGGGCCGCGCTTCGCTTCGGGTGCTTGCCTCCACCGCTGCTGCGCTGCGTAGTTTCTTCCGCTTCTGTGAGACCAGGGGCTTGCTGGTAGCCGACCTGCGCGATGCCACTCCCATCGTCAAAGTCACCCAGAAACGTCGGCTCGCCGCTCCGCCAGAGGACATAGCTGTCCTCCTCTCATACGACCAGCTCAAACCACGCACCAGGGCATTCATCCATATTCTGACCGATTCCGGGGCTCGGTTGGCCGAGGTCCTGTCCATACGGCGCTCCGACATCGACCTTCGCGAGCTTCGCATTACGATCATGGGAAAGGGCGCCAGGGAGAGAATAATTTATATTTCGCCAGAGACGGGACAGGCTATCAAGGAGTACTTGGCCCAGGCACCACAGAGCACCTATCTCTTTCCAGGGCAACGCTCCTTGACATGGTCTCAGCAAGCTGTCCGTCAGCACCTGGCACTCCTATGTCACAAACTCGGCATCAAGCGTTTCACCCCACACCAACTCCGGCACCTCTTCGCCACTAAAACGATCAATGCCGGTGCCAATATCCGCTCTATTAGTGAGATCCTTGGCCACAAGAGTCCAGCCGTAACCCTAGAAGTCTACTGCCACACGGACGACGAACTAAACAGGCAAGAACACCGCAAATACAGCCCCCTGGCAGACATTTTGTCCCGGGCTACTGAGATACAAAGGGAGAGAACCAGAAGTAAAAAGGGGGAGCTGAGGAGATAAGGGATCTCCTGAGAGTCATCGCTGCAATGCCCTTCGCTGTCGGTGGTAAATTTTGGGCACTATTGGGGCGATTATTCGGCTATAGGCTATAGGGGGCAGTTGAACGAGTGAGGCACAACGGGTTTGCTGTAAAGAGTGCGTGTACGGGAAAGAGGCTTGGATCCTGCCCTACTATAGGGGCATCACGGACTATTACATCTGCTGCTTGTGTGGGAGGAGAGTGACCACGACTGAGACTTGCGCCAGGGGCACGAGGAGAAAGGAGCGAAATGGAGAAAGACGAATCGGTAACCGCAGTTACGGTGAGAATCAACCCCCAGACTATTCAGCAAATGAAGGGGGAGATCCGGCTGCTGCAAGGAATGGTCAGGGACCTCCTGAGCCGTGGCGTGGATTACGGCCGCATTCCGGGCACCCCTGCAGACAGCCTGTGGGAACCCGGAGCATCCCAAATTATCGGTGCCTTCAATTGCTATGTCGGCGAGCGGCGCATCCTGAAATTCGAGGATACGAGCGAGAGGATATCCACCTGTGTTGAGGTCCCCATCATATCCCGGGAGACGGGGCGAATGGCCGCCACCGGCATCGGCGCCGCGTCCACCCTGGAGACGAAATACAAGTACCGCTGGGTGGAGAAGCTGGGCGAGTGGGGATACGATCAGGAGTCAGCCAAAGGCTTAAGGACCAAAGTGGACAGGGGCAGAACCCTGTATCGCATACCCAACCCTGAGCATGGGGAGCTACTCAACACTATTATCAAGATGGCCAGCAAGAGGGCCGAGGTCGACGGCGCCGAGAGTTTACCCGGAGTGGCCTCAGTACTGCGGCAGATGTTCTCCGGGCGCTCCCCTGGGAACAGAAACCAGGACGAGGAAATGGAATATCAGGGGCCCGTGTGGACCAGGTTCTGGGGGGAAGTGCGGAGGTTGGGCCTCACGGATGGGGAAGCTCACACCAAACTTGGTGTCACGAGCATGAAGAGCTGGCTGTCCTCGGGTCACTCCCTGGATGAGGCCCTAGACATCTTGAGGGGTCGCCAGGAACAAGGAGAGGAATCTGCCGAGTCTGCGACCGAGCGATTGCCGGAAAATCCCATCTTCCACAGCTGGGGAGAGCTCGCCGAGGCAGCACATAAATTGGGCGTCTCCCAGGAGGATGTCTCCAAAAGGTCCGGCGTCAAGGGGTGGGCGGGCTTCCCCAGCTACCTCGACGCCTGGCGAGTTGTCGAGGAGCTGGTCACCGAGAGGGCGCAGAAGCCGAGCATGATGTAGGAGGGCAACCAGGGCGAAGAGCATGAAAATAGGCGTAGACCTGATCAAAATTGACGAGGAGTGCTACCCCCGACCTGGGGGGCTAGACAACGCACACCTGCAGGTCCTCCAGGCTGCAGGGAAGCTGCCCCCGATTGAAGTCAACCAGGATATGTTCCTCGTTGACGGCAAACACCGCCTGACACTGGCCAAAATGCAGAAGCTGCCGGAGGTTGAGGTCAAGATAGTAAATATACCCAGGGACAAGATACTGGAGCGGGCTGCCCAGCTCAACGCCAAGCACGGGCTGCAGCTCACCCTCAACGACAAAAGATTCGTAGTTCGGAGGTTGTCTCAGGATGGCCATGAGGTGTCGGCTCTCGCGTCGCTGCTGGGGCTTAGTCGTCAGACCGTGAACAAATGGACCAGCGACATACGTGCTACTAGAGTAAAAGACCGAAACGAGCAGATTTTGGACCTCTACCTTGAGGGTCATACTGAAGCTGAGATAGCAAGGAAATTGGCACTGAGCCGACAAACCGCATCTGGCGTTATTGTTGATGCCAAAAAAGCAATAGAAAATAGAATTGGCATCCCCGACCCCCCTCAGATAGGAGACGTGTGGTTCTTTGCCAATTGTGATGACAGCTACGGGCTGGCAGGTTACCCGGGCAGGATCCCCGGCCAGATAGTGGAAAACCTCCTCCACCTCTACACCGAGCCTTTCGACCTAATCGTGGACCCAATGGCAGGCTCAGGCACTACTTTGGATGTCTGCAAGACGATGCACCGGCGCTGTCTGGCCTATGACCTGAAGGTCGTAAGGGATGGCATCAAGGAAAATGACATCAGGGGCGGGTTTCCTCCTGGAACAAGGGGCAGCCAGTTGGTGCTCCTCGACCCTCCTTACTACAAGAAGAAAGACGAAGCCTATTACCCGGGATCCATCTCCCGCCTTGGTCGGGAGGAGTACCTGCAGGCGTTTGGAAAGTTGGCGAGGGACGCTTATCGGGTTCTCAGAAAAGGGGGGTATCTAGCTTTGGTTATTTCCAACTACGTGGATGAGGACAACCCACGGGAGTCCATTTGGGTGTGGGACTACATACCCTTGTTCAAGCAGGCGAAGCTCACTCCAATAAGGGAGATCCACTGCCCTCTGACCACCCAGTCCCTGCACCCCGGGCATGTTAAAGATTTCCAGGACAACAGACGCATGGCGAAGTTCACCAGAAGCGTTGTGGTGTTCAAATGCAAGTAAATCAGGACAGGCACCTGCTGCACATCCCGAGCCGGGAGATCGAGAGAGTGCTCTGGGAACAGGGCGAGCTTCTGGTGCCATCGCAAGGTGATTGCGCCGAGGCCGACTACCTGCACTGGGAGCCCCTCAGCTTCTGCGGGGCCTACTACGATATTTGCTTTAATTACCGCCATACTCCCACCCAGGAACAGATGATCACCCAGTACTTCGCTGCAAATTGTGAGGAGGTGCGAAGAGCCACCGAATCCGTAAGGCGAGCTATGAGAAGCAGGACCGCTCGGTCGTATAACTCCCTAATTGCCGAGCATCACCTACTAGCCCTCTGCATTGAGAGCAACCGTTTCGACACCTGCTCCAAGAGTGAACTCTTCGATCTAACGGGAATGGTCGACCTGCTCCTTCGGGTGGGCAATCTTGAGGTAGGTCTCGACATCCAAATACCGACTAGGCATGCCGAGAAATGGATAGAAATAAAAAGGCGGAGACAACAACTAAGGCTCAGAGACGGTCGTGTTTTTTGGGAAGGGGTGGTTTTGCCACTAAAAATGGACTTCCACCAAATGCAGGAGGTGGCCGGCATCCACCTGTTTACACCCGTTCCTTGGATTAGAACAATCAGGCAACTCATCGAGCAGGAGCAACGTTGCATGATGGGAACCGGCTCCAGGCAGATTGGGCTATTCCAGCAAAAGTAGGAGTTAGCTTGAAAGGAGCTAATGACAAAACCTAAGCCCACCTACCCGTGCCGCAGGTGCGGCTCAATAGACTGGTGGTGGCGCCCGCCGGGCGAGGGGCCGGGCGAGTGGCTCTGTGGCCGCTGCCACCCGAACCCCGGCAGCGAAGTAGGCGCCGGCCAAACATTAGGAGTAAATAAGGAGCCAATGTGAGACGAGGCGTTGCCCGGGGAAGAGTATTCCCCCAGTACTATTCTACCGACCGCCGCTATGGCCGGCTCTCACTGAAAGCCTGCGCCATCTTCCCCCTTATGTGGGCAAACGCCGATGATCAGGGTCGGCTTACCGGGGACCCCGAGGAAATTAAGTAT
>Ga0114920_10000070_pt1 | contig 45376 bp, 49 predicted proteins | sample ChitaG_FD_88683 | JGI IMG/M metagenome (GOLD analysis project Ga0114920, IMG submission 88683) | Deep subsurface microbial communities from South Pacific Ocean to uncover new lineages of life (NeLLi) - Chile_00310 metaG | ecosystem: Environmental > Aquatic > Marine > Oceanic > Sediment ...
GGAGGCGATACCGTTGATACCAATACCGCAGGAACATATATTATTACTTACAATGTTTCAGATGCGGCTTTCAATGACGCAGACGAAGTTGCCAGAACAGTTATTGTTTCTCCAGACACTACTCCTCCAGTAATTACCTTGCTTGGTGACGCAACTGTTACCATTACAAAGGGCGATTCTTATACCGATGCAGGAGCTACCGCTGAAGATAATGTTGAAGGAGATATTACAAGCGAAATTGTGGTTGTAAATCCAGTAGATGTTAATACTCCTGCAACCTATACTATTACTTACAATGTTTCAGATTCTTCTGGAAATCCAGCAGATGAAGTAACCAGAACAGTTATTGTTGAAGTAGCAGTAGTTACTACTACTACCACTACCGGCGGTGGTGGTTTCATCGTCCCTGCTGATAACCCACCTTCAATTAGCAGTATAGAAGCAGTAGTGGGTATTAACCAAGTCACCATTACTTGGACCACGAATGAGAATTCTATTTCTTGGGTGGAATATGGTCTAACTGCAGATTATGGCGAAGAAGTAGAAACAACCGAATATGTTACTTCCCACTCTCTAATTTTAAGTGGTCTTACTTCTTCTACTGCCTATCATTACCAAGTAAAAGCCAAAGATAGTGCCGGAAATGTAGCAGCTTATACTGATAAAACCTTTACCACTTTAGCTATAGGAGAGGAGGAAGAAGAAGAAGAGGAGGAAGAAGAGGAGGAAGAAGAGGAGGAGGAGGAAACTCTGGAAGGCATCACTTACATTGTTGAAAAAGGCGATACTTTAGCTAAAATAGCTGCAAAGTTCGGAGTTACCTGGACAAGCATTTATGAGGCAAACAAAGACACAATTGGTCCAGACCCCACTTCAATTTATCCCGGGCAGGAATTAGTAATCGTAGGAGGAGTGGCTCCAACCCCAACCCCGACACCAACACCTGATATAGAAGGATGCATAGATCCAGAGGCTACGAATTATAATCCAGACGCTACAATAAATGACGGATCTTGCGAATACGCGATTGAAGGATGTATGGATTCGGAAGCTCTAAACTATAACCCCGATGCTACAATTGATGACAGATCTTGTGAATACTCAGCTGCTGTTACTACACAAAGAGGCGAGGAACCACCTGCCTCTCAGCCAAAAACACAAAGAACGCTTTTAGCTGCTATTGGCAGCATTGTAACGCTTGGAACTAATAGTGTTGTGATTGGAATAATCGTAGTAATTGCTGTTCTTGCTATCGTAGGTTATGGAGCATATGGACTTGTTCAAAGAAAACGAATTAAAGGAAGTAAATAGAAGGGGTAGAAATTAAAACAAAAAGCTGGCGCTCGCCAGCTTTTTGTTTTATATTAAAAGAGTTGACAAAAATTTTAAACTTTACTATTATAAAACATTTAACGTAACGTTAAAGTTATGCTTCTTTTAAAGACAAAAGAGAATTATACCTGGGCACCAGGCTAGATTAGATTTTCTCCCTAACCTCGGCGCCCAGATATAATTCTCTTCTGAAATGAAAATTAATGGGATGGAGCTTGACAAACCTTTTGGCTTTCTATAATATTATACCATAAAATAAATAAACCAAAAACTAAACAATCTAGAGGAGGAACTAGGTAAAAATACTTTATAGTCGCTTAATTAAATTTTAAAAAACTTTTTTCCGGTTAGAAAAGAAGTTTTTTCTTTTTTAACCAGAGGAAGTTTTTTATTTTTTGTAGCTCTTTGAAAACAGAATATGGATAAAGAAAGGAGGTTAAGAAAAAGATGTAGAGAAAGAAATTTTGATGAAGGTTGTTTGTTGTAAAAGTTGTAAGAAAAGAAATGTAAACAAAAAGAAAAAGAAAGGAGATGTCTGTGAAAAGAAAAAAATGGATTGTAGTGTCGATTACTCTCGGATTGTTTAGTGTATTATCAAGCAAGGCATCAGCAACTCTGATAGTTTCCGGTTTCACCAACGATTACTTTGTAGAGAACCAGTTGTCCGAAGAGATACTACCCGAAGGAATACTGTCCGACAAAGTTTTTGAGACCCTTTTCTATGCTCCGAAAGATTTTAAGTTTATTATGAAAGGGTCAAGTATAAGTATTCCAATGTGTTTTGAATACCAAGACACCGGAGGTGATCTTTTTGTTTCGGAAAATTTTATTGTGCTTGATTTCGAAAGTGTAGTAAAATCAGATTTTCAATCTGGTTTTACTTCAGATTCTATCTTTTCTCAATCTTCACTGGGTGAGAGAATAGAATTAAGGTTTCCAGCAAATTCGTTTTATGAAAGAGGTGGGGGGATCGCTTATTCCGGAGGTTCAACTTCTCTTGCTGGTATTCCCGGGTCAACAACGTTAGCCACATTAGGAATGGGAATGGTTTTTGTTTTCTTTAGTACTCTAGGTGGTGCTGAGATCGTAGATTTTTTGCGAAAACGATAAGAATAAAACCAGAAATGTCAACTTTGATTTAAAAGGAGATTAGCATGAAAAGATTAAGGATGGTTTGCTTAGCAGTGTTTTTAATAGCTGTGTGCGCGGGGACGAGTTATGCAGGAATTGTCCAATGGGACGAGACCTGGAGTGCTACTTGGACTAAAGATTATTTGCCGACCAGTTCCAACCTTGATGAGCCGACATGGACTATTATTGAAGAAGAGTTCTTAAGTGGAATAATTACTGTTGTTGTTGATGAAGGGTTCGCAAACGAGGATCCAATAATCAATGTTGTTAAAACAGTTACTAATGGTTCATGTTTTGATTGGACAGGTTATCAGGTTGAGATTAGCGGCTCAGAAGGCGTTAGCTATGTTCCTGATTCTGCTTATTCATCCGTTTTTAACGATATAAGCGAAGAAGGCGGCATACTAACTTTCTTTAATGGAATTGTATCTATTGGGGGAATGGCAGATATCCAGTTTCAAGTTGAAATACCGTGTGGACTGTTTGACTTTAGTATGACTCAAACTCCAATTCCTGAGCCAGCGACAATTGGTCTGCTAAGTATTGGTATGTTATTTTTGAGAAGCCGTTCAATTTCCAAAAGAAAGGAGGCAGAACGACTATGAGAAATGAAATGAAGTTTATAGGTTTATTGGTATTGACATGGGTTTTAGTCGCAAGTAATTCGGCTAATGCCACTCTTGTGAATATTACAACGGGAAACCTTGACGATTTTCGTTATGAGATCGGTGGTGGTACCATTGAGGTTGTAGACACAACAAGCGCTCCCGGAACTGCCAGCGACTTATCGCTTGAATTAGTTTGGCCTACCACTAACGATGATGCAGGTATCCAGATTACAGATTTAGGCGACCCGACAGTAAGCGATATAGATAGCTGGGATTATTGGGTAAAAGCAGCCCTAACTAAAAACCCCCATCTTACAATGTTTCTTGATACCGATGGAGATGATAGTTGGGATACTTTTGTCAGAGACAAAAGATATAATGCAGGTTTTGACGATGCTTGGTTAAAACTTGATAGTTCTGAAACTATGAGTTTTAAAATAAAGAAGACTGGATTTGCTTCAGAGAATTGGAGTGGCACTTGGGCAGAGTTTCAAACCGCATACGGCACTGCAACAGTTAAAGAAATTAAAATTTGCCGCGAAGGATTTAGTGTAGGTTATCCAGCTACTGCTTACCTTGACGATTTCACTTTTGGAGATACTACTTATCAGATAGTTCCTGAACCGGCGACAATAGCTCTTTTAGGTCTTGGCAGTTTAGTTTTACTGCGAAGACGACGTAAATCTATTTAGGAGTGATTTTCATCATCACTTCTTCCTTCTAAAAGCGCGATATAAACATCGCGCTTTTTTATTAATTTATTAATAATTTTTTATTTACATTTCTAATTCAAGATTATATTTTAATTCAAGAATATATATTTATACAATAGCGAATCAAGGTTCTCGCCGCCCGCTTCGCCTCGGCGAAGACGAGGCGAGAAGGCGAGGTTCTTATACCTTAGCGAATCAAGGTTCTGCCGATCCTTAGCGAGGCATGGTTCTTATCTTATAGATTTTGGAGTCGTTAAGGAGATAAATTGTTTTTCCGTCGTCAGAAATAGCAATATCCTTGAGGTTGTCAAATTTTTGGCTTTGGAATTGTTTGATAATTTTTCCTTCTTTATCAATTATAATTACTCTTTGTTTCACTGGTTCTAAGAGATAAAGATAAGGGATATCTGGCTTGGTTTCTATTTTGGTGATATTTTCCGGGAAGGGGAAGAAATCAAGGGTGATGGTTTCTTGATAGGAACCTAATCGATATAGAATAATTGAATTATCTTGGTTCAGAATCCAAACCGAGCCGTCAATAGTCATTGACTTTGGTTCAGAGCAAGGACCCTTATCTTTCATCCATTTTTTGGGAGCGCCCCATTTTGATTTACTTAAATAAGGATATTTAATTATTTCACAGGTTTTTTTATCCAAAAAATAAAGGTTTGAAAGGTAAGAAGCGGATAAATCAAAATTGAAATTAAATGGAGGCGGATCAACAAGAGAATTAGAGGGGGAAGAGAACAAGTTTGGATCTGGTTCAGCTATAATTTCGGGGTTTTCAATCGTTTCTGATTTATTTAAATTTTTCAAATTTTCCTCAATTGATTGTTTTAGAGAAAGTATATCCGACCTTAGAGAAGTTTCTTTTTCAGTTAAAGGTAAAATTTCTCCCCAGGCCTTTTTAAAAAGAGAATTGGCTTTTTCTTCATTTTTAAAAATTAAGAAATTTTCAGCTTGAGCCATTTTTTCTTCTATTTTAGTTAGAGAGGCTTTAATTTCACCTTCTCTTCTTTCTTCCGCTTTTTTAAAAATTAGAAAGCCAACAAAGAGAAAAAGAATTAAAGCAAGAATTAAAACTAACTTCCTTTTGAGAAATAGACGCCTGGTTGGGATTTTACCTTTAGTTATTTTTTGGGTAGGCCGTTTGAGGAAGCGGGTTTTTCTTACCCCGTAGAAGAATTTCGACAAAGGTTTTCTAAAAAAAACCTTATGTCGCGTAGCGAGTCGAAATTTCTCTACGGGGCTTAAAAACTTAATAGGGCTTTTTAATATTTTAGAAACACTTTTAAATAGTTTTGGAATAGGGGAGAAGGTTTGAGAAAAAGAAAATTTTTCTTCTTTTTGAAAACGAATCTTTCTGGCCTGCCCGCCGAAGGCCGGAGGGCGAAGGCGGGCTTTTTTTACTGCTTCTGTTTTTACAACAGAAAGGAAGCAAATCCCCGAAACTTTTGAACCTTCTCCTTCAGTAAAAAGAGAAGATGGTAAAATTTCTTTTATTTTCTTTGAATTAAGGTTTTCGGCTTGGGCGAGCTTAGTTAAAATATTCTGTTGGTGAAAAAATTCAAAAACCTCTTTGGTTAAAACCAGGATTAGATCATTTTGAGCTAATTTTCCTGAAACGACATTAAGAAAGATTTTCAAGGGATAGGGTTCAATCTCCCTGAGATCTAAGTTCTTGCCAATATCAATTATTTGACCAGTCCTTAATAGCAATATTTTAAGATCGCCGGTTTTGGTGAAGATTAAATTAAAATCCTTCAAGGCAAGAATTGCGAAATTCAGATTTCCCAGCCAGCTAACGTTTTCCTTTTTTACTTCTTCGGCTAAAAATTCGTTTGCTCTTTTCAAACTTTGAGAAAGAGCTTTTTCAGGAGATTGAGAAGAAAGAGTATAATAGTTTTTCTTGGTAATTTTGACAAGATTGTCTAAAAACTTTAGGTTTTGGGGTAGGGTGTTCCGGAGTTCCCCTGCCATATATAAACTTCCTAATTTTCTCTCATAAACGTTTTCTGGCTCGTAAACAAAACTATCAAAGATTTGATCTTCTCTAAGCCCGGGATTAAAATGTAGCTCAAAAACTTGCATAATCTTATATATTTCTATTATAATAGCTTTAGAGGCAAGAAACAAATAGGGCAGCTAGCTCAATGGTTAGAGTACATGCATCACACGCATGGGGTTACAGGTTCGAGTCCTGTGCTGCCCATAGGGTTCGCCCAGTCATTCGACTGGGCGTCAGGTCGGATGACCTGACGAGTCCTGGCACGCCCACTTGCTTGACAAAGTGAAGTAAATGGTTAAATGGTATATGATAAAATTGTTCGTTGAAAATAAAATAAGGAGAAAACAAATTTTAAGGAGAGCCAAAATGCCTGTAGAAGGAACGGGAATTTCTGAATGTCTAAGGTTGGACACAGTAGCAGAAAAAATTACAGCAGAGAAAGAAGTTGGAAAGGAGGTTATAAGTTTAGCCCTCGCTTTATTGACCGACGTTCTTAGAGAGGATGCCTGCGGAGAGATTCCGGGAATGGAATTGACCCCTCCAGAACTGCGTTTTATTATTATGTCGTTGCCAAAAGAAAGAAAAGAAAGAGAGCTTTTAGCAGCAGAGCTTTTAGAGAAATCCTCGGACGAGAACGATTTGCGTTTCCTAATGTACCAGATTGAGCCCTTAAATACTGCAGCTGGTAGGAAACTTTTGCAGAATTATTTCAGCCAGGAGGTCCTGGAGTGGATTGTTCGTTGTGCCAAATCAGAATTTCTTATAAAGGAGGCCATTGAAGAAATGGGGCCGTCCGGACGCAATCGCGGTTTATTCCTTCTGGGGCGGCGTAAAGAAAACTTATCCTGGCAAGCGAATGAAAGCACAGATGAATTTAAGGCAATCAGCCAAATTATCAGAGAGCTGTCTTCGGAATAAAAAAATAAAGGGGCAATATTTTGCCCCTTTTTAATTTTGCTTTTCGGTTTCAGGTTCTCCTTTGCGTCTTTTGGAATATTCTTCTAAGCTTCGGTAAGCCCAGTAAATCATTAGGACCAAACCTAAATCAATCACAAAGATAGAGAACTTAATTAAAGGAAATCCCAGATATTTTTCAATAGTTAATGAAAGAAACCAAATCAGAACTACGGTAAAACCACAAAACATTTTCTTTTTACCCCATTTGCTAGGATTGAGATCAATTTTTGTCCCACTGATATACCAGATGATTCCAATGCATCCAGCGATAGAGGCTAATAGTTCCATCCCAAGTACCACAATTATTAAAGCCTTAGTAAAGGTATTGGTAATAAATGGTAAGTTTGTCAATTTCCAGTGATAGTGCCAGGTTAAAATAATCAAAGCAGGATAAATAAATACCCTGTCTCTTATTCGGTCTAAAATAGAGCCGAAATAAGTTGAAATATTAAACTTTCTGGCTATTCGGCCATCAATAAAGTCAGTCAAAGCAACAAGTCCGGCTAAAAGGAATATTGACCAGAGTTGTTCAGGATTGTTTATAACTATTACTAAAAACCAGATAGCAACTAATAAACCAAGAATAGTAACAATATTAGCTAAGTTTTCTTTTATCCGGGTATTAAACAGTGTTTTCATTATTTCCTCCTTTCAATTTTCAATTTGGAAAGAACTATGTTTTTTTTACAATATTTAGTTGAAAAAGTCAACCCTTCGCCTTTGGCTGAAGGTGAAGGGTCAATATTTTACCCTTTTGTTTTTTATAGTATAATAAATTAATGAACATATTATTGCAGGTCCTAATCTGGCAGTTTTTTGACGTACCCAGGACAATTTTGAAAGCCTGGCAGAATTTCCTTTTGTTCAATTTAAATTATTTTTCCTTGCCTATTCTTTTAAGAACCTTTTTTTCTCATTGGCGAAGACACCGCTCTCTCTATGGCAAGCCATTTGAGCTATGGAAAAATCTTGAGGCCTTTGTTTTTAATATGATGTCTCGGGTTGTTGGAGCGATTTTAAGAGCTGTTTTTATAGTTGTTGGTCTTTTAGTAGAAATTTTTATAATTTTATTAGGAGCAATTATATTTTTGGGATGGTTAATTTTGCCATTCCTTTTAGTTTTCTTTTTTATTTTCGGCTTAAAGCTTTTATTATTTTAATGTTTAATTTTAACCTAAAAAAAGCGGCAATATATCAGGCAGTGAAATGGGAAAAGTTTCCGGTTTTTAAGCTTGCTAAAGTTTTAAAGAAATTATTTCTTGCTTTATTTATTCTTATATTCTTAGTATTTCTTTATGGATTTGCACCAGAAAACTTTTCAAGAGAAACCAATAGAATCTTATTAGGGCTTTCAATAATCTTTCTTGTTTCATTTATATCTTCTTGGCTTAAAGGAAGCTTTTTCAATTTGAAATTAAAGAAGCCCCGCCTCCGCCAAGGCTTCGGCCTTCGGCTCGACGAAGTCGGTCTCCGGCCAGACGAAGTCGGCGGGCAAGCCATCTCCATTAACGAAGCAATATTAGACCCAGAGAGTTATAATTTAGCTGAATTTTTAAGTTTTGAAGTGGCTAAAGCCACCAGTAAATCTATAAGGTCTGCTCGCTCCCTGGAAGTTAGCTCAACCCATCTTTTTTACTTTCTTTTAAAAGATAATCCAAAATTAAATTTTATTTTCTCAAGATTACTATTAGATTTGAAAGAAGTTAAAAAAACATTAAAAAAAGAAACAGAAAAAACAGAGACTCGTTCAAAGAATTTTCAAGAAACAATTCTCCAAGCCCTTAAAATAGCCCAGAAAAAGAATCATTCAAGAGTTGAAATCGGCGATGCTCTCTCTGCCCTTGCTGAAAAAGACCCAATTTTTAAAAAAATCTTAGTTGCCAATAATCTTAAGAGTGAAGATATTGAGAATTTAACTTGGTGGTTAGAGAATATTGAAGAGAAAATTAAAAAAAGAAAAAGATTTTGGGAATATGAGAATTTAGCTAAAAGAGGGACCTTGGCTAAAGAGTGGACAGCTGGTTACACGATAACTTTGGATAAGTATTCTAATGATCTAACGGAATCAATTAGAAAAAAAGATTTAGAGTTTGTTGGTCATAAAAAAGAGATAAAGATGATGGAGAGAATTTTAGCCCGGAGGAAAACTAACAATGTTTTATTAATTGGGGAGTCGGGCACTGGTAAGCGAAGTATGGTTTATGCTTTGACTAAAAAGAGCTTATTGGGTCAGAGTTTAGCTGGGGTAAATTACAAAAGAGTGATTGAATTAGATCTGCCTGCTTTATTGGCCCAACTTGAGAGTATGGAAGAGGTTGAGAGCGCTTTAGATAAAATTTTTCAGGAAGTGATTTTGGCTGGTAATATTATTTTGGTTATTGATGGATTCCACAGTTATATTGGCCAAATTGCCAGGCCAGGGGTGATTGATATTTCGGGAATTATTACTCCCTATTTACGATATCCCCAGTTTCAAATTGTAGCTATTACAACCTATGAAGGTCTCCACCGGCATATTGAGAAAAATCCTTCTATTTTATCTCTTTTTGGGAAAGTAGAAGTTTCGGCAATTTCTGAGAGAGAAACCCTTATGCTTTTAGAGTATTTAGCTTTTATTCTTGAAAGAAAATACAAAATCTTTATTTCTTATCCTGCTCTTCGCCAGATAATTTCTTTGACCGACCGCTATCTTCCAGCTCTTCATTTTCCAGAAAAAGCTATAGATATCCTTGATGAGGTAACGGTTTATGTTGCCGGCTTAGCAGGAGAAAAAGTGGTTTTGCCAAGACACGTAGCTAAAATTATTACTGAAAAAACCGAAATTCCAATAGGGGAGATAGAAATTAAAGAGAGAGAAATTTTACTTAATTTAGAAAACTTAATTCATCAAAGAATTATTAATCAAGATGAGGCAGTAAAAGAAGTTTCAACCGCTTTAAGAAGAGCCAGGTCAGAAGTGACAATAAGGAAAGGGCCCATGGGTGTCTTTTTATTCTTGGGACCTACTGCAGTTGGCAAAACTGAAACCTCAAAAGCTCTGGCAGAGTTTTATTTTGGCGCGGAAGACCGGATGATAAGATTGGATATGTCAGAATTCCAAAGCATTAAAGACGTCCCCAGATTGATTGGTTCCCCAACCGAAACAGGACTTTTAACTACTCCGGTCAGAGAAACTCCTTTTTCTTTGATTCTTTTGGATGAGATTGAAAAAGCTAATCCCAATATTTTGAATTTATTTTTACAGGTTTTTGACGAAGGGCATTTAACTGATGGTTTTGGCAGAAAGGTTGATTTTAAAAACACAATAATCATTGCCACTAGTAATGCCGGATATAAGGTAATTTTAAGAGCTTTGAAACATAGAGTTAGATGGTCGGGAGTGAAACAAAAACTTTTAGATTATTTATTTGAAAAGAGAATATTCCGACCGGAATTTATTAACCGTTTTGACGCGGTTGTTGTCTTTAAACCCTTAACCAAAGAAAATCTTTTTGATATTGCCCAACTTATGTTGAGTGAGTTAAAGAAAAACCTTGGAGAAAAAGGCATTGAATTTATAATTACTGACCCCCTTAAAGAAAAAATAGTTGAGTTGGGTTATAGCCCGGTTTTTGGAGCAAGAGAGATGAGAAGAGCTATTCAAGATAAAGTAGAAAATGTTTTGGCTACAGCTTTGCTATCTAAGGAATTAAAAAGAGGGGATAGGGTAGAAATTAACCCAAAGGGTTTTAAGTTAACAATTAGCCCAACCTGAATAGAGTAGAAAGATAAATATTTTTGATAAATAGGAAACCAGCCCGTTCGGCTGGTTTCCTTTATTTATTTTAAGGGACTGTGCCCCGTAGAGAAATTTCGACAAAGGTTTTCTTTTAGAAAACCTTATTTTTTACGAAGTAAGTCGAAATTCTTCTACGGGGTGTGGATTTTCTGTGGATAAAATAGCAGTTTTAAGCTAAATTTTGAGAGTGTTGTTTTGTGTTGACTTAGGCATACAAAGTGGGTTATAAAGAAAGTAAGGTGGGTAATTGTGGAAAACTATGGGAAAACCCATTGAAATGGGGGATAACTCAATTAACCTTTTTATCTTTATTATATGTTTATCGGGGAGTATAAACACACCATAGATACTAAAAAGCGGCTGGCTCTTCCAGCTAAATTTCGCCGAGAGCTCGGCAAGACAGTTGTAGTAACCCGAGGCATAGATAATTGTTTAGTGGTTTATTCTGAGAAAGAGTGGAAGGTGATGTCAGACAAGTTGGGGAAATTGCCAGTCAGTCAAACAGAAGCAAGAAGTTTTGCCAGGATTATGTTAGCAGGGGCCATGGCAGTAAATTTGGATAGGCTGGGAAGAATTCTTATTCCTGATTATTTAAAGAAATACGCGGGTTTTAAAAAAAATGTAGTGGTTTGTGGTCTTTTTAACCGTTTGGAAATCTGGGATAGTCAAAAATGGGAAATTTATAAGAAGAAAACTGAAAAGCAAGTTGGTAATTTAGCTTCCAAACTCGGAGAATTAGGAATTTGAAATGATTCATAAAGCTGTTCTTCAAAAAGAAGTTCTGGAATATTTGACTCCAAAGCCAAATGAAAATTTTATTGACTGCACAATTGATGGTGGCGGCCATACAGCTGTTATTATTGAGAGGATCAAACCAAATGGGAAAATACTAGGGATTGAAATAGACAAAGAACTTTATCAGAAATTAGAAAAAAGAAATAGATTAATTTTAGTTAACGATTCCTACACCAATTTAAAAAAGATTATTGAAAAATACAATTTTGGACCAATTGATGGAATATTATTTGATCTGGGAATGTCTTCTTGGCACTTAGAAAAATCGAGTAGGGGATTTACATTTTTGAAAAATGAGCCCCTCGATATGCGATACAATGTAACAAAATTTAAGCGATCGCTCAAATCTTGTTACCAGTTAACCGGGTCAGAGATTGTTAATCAATGGCCAGAGCCAGAAATTGAGAAAATATTAAAAGAATATGGAGAAGAGAGATTTGCTAAGAGAATTGCCAGAAAGATTGTTGAAGAAAGAAGAGTAAAGCCGATTAAAAATACTTTTCAGTTAGTTGAAGTTATTAAAAAAGCAGTACCCTCAGGATACCGACATGGAAGGATTCACCCAGCTACCCGAACATTTCAGGCGTTGAGAATTGCAGTTAACGATGAACTAAATAATTTAAAGAAAGTTTTACCTCAGACAATTGAAGTTTTAAAAAAGGAAGGAAGAATTGTCATAATTTCCTTTCATTCTTTAGAAGACAGGATTGTTAAAAACTTTTTTAGGAAGGAGAGTTCAAACTTACAGATTTTAACCAAAAAACCAATCAGGGCTTCTCAAGAAGAAATAAAAATTAATCCTCGCTCGCGTAGCGCAAAACTTCGGGCAGCAATAAAATTATGAATAATACCCTAATATTAAATCCACCATTTATTCTCAAAAGCAATTTGTCCTTAAAATGGCAGATTAGTTTAAGGATGTTTTGGTTTTTAAGTGCTTTATTAATAACTACTCTTTTAGTTTTTTATATTTTCCAAGTTAACGCCGAGGTTTCCGAGAGATATTTAATTCAAAAATACGAAACAACAATAGCTGAAATTTCAAAAGAGAATCAAAATTTAGAAATTAGTTCCTTTCAGGTAAATTCTTTAAATAATGTCACCAGCTTATTAGAAAATCTTAACTTTGAAAAAATAGGCAGAATTCACTACATCAGAGTTTTAGACAGCCAGGTTGTAACAAAGTAGATGTATGAAGCATTGGCGAATAAATTTAATTTTTATTCTAATTATATTATTTGGGGCGGCTATCATTAGTCGCTTAATTTATCTTCAAATTATTCGACACGATCTTTACAAAGCATTAGCTCAAGGGCAACAAAGAGATTTCCAATTCTTAAAAGGAGCCAGGGGAGAAATTTTTTTTAAAGACGGCCAGATTTTAGCTACCAATGTAAGAGAAAAATATTTATTTGTTTCTCCAATAGAGATTAAAGAAAAAGAAGAAACAGTAAAAACCCTTTCTCAGATTCTTAGCTTGGATGAAGAACTAATTTTAGAAAAGCTAAAAAGGGATAGTTTGTTTGAAAAAATAAAAAATAATTTAACAAAAGAAGAAGAAGATGCTTTGGAAAAATTAGATTTAACCGGAGTTTATTTAGGAGAAGGGGTTTTTAGAAAATATCCTCAGGAATTCACAGCTTCCCAAACTATTGGTTTTTTGGGCGGAGAGGGAAAAGGACAGTATGGAGTAGAGGGTTATTATGATGATATTCTTCAAGGGGAAGAAGGGTTTCAAAAGGAAGCTAAAGGCGCTGATATTTTTTTAACCTTAGAATATAATATCCAGTTTATGGCAGAGAAATTATTGGAGGAGGCAAAAGAAAATTTAGATATTGAGGGAGGCCAAATTATAGTTTTAGACCCGAATTCGGGAAAGATTTCAGCTTTAGCTAATTTTCCTAATTTTAATCCCAATCATTATTCTGAAATTGAGGATTTTCAGATTTTTCAAAATTCCCTGATTCAAAAAATCTTTGAGCCGGGTTCAGCTTTTAAGCCAATTACTATGGCAGGAGCGCTTGATCAAGAAAAGATAAACCCCCAGACCACTTATGTTGATACTGGGGAAGTAAAAATTGGAGGATACACCATCTATAATTATAATGAGATGGTTTGGGGAGAGAGGACAATGACCGAAGTTTTAGAGAAATCAATCAATACCGGAGCGGTCTTTATTGAGAGGCAGTTGGGTCATAATCTTTTTTTGGAATACATTGAGCGCTTTGGTTTTTTTGAACTAACCGGGATTGATTTACAGGAAGAAGTTTTTTCTGAAAATAAAGAATTTAAAAAGGGCTATGAGATAAATTTCGCCACTGCTTCTTTTGGTCAGGGAATTGAAATGACGCCCATTCAATTTGTCAGAGCTTTTTCTGCAATTGCCAATGGCGGAAGATTAGTAAGACCCTTTGTGGTTGAAAAAATTATTAAAGATGATAAAGTGATTGAAACCCAACCCGAAATATCTTCAGCCCAGATTATTTCTGCAAAAACCACCTCCCAGCTGACAGCAATGTTGATTAGTGTGGTTGAGCACGGTTTTGCCAAGGCAGCTAAAATTCCAGGTTACTACATTGCCGGGAAAACAGGTACAGCTCAAATTTCTTGGTCAGCCCTTGATATAGATAAAAGGGGTTATTCAGATAAAACTTGGCAAAGCTTTGTTGGCTTTGCTCCTGCCTTCAATCCCAGGTTTCTAATTTTAATAAAACTTGATAATCCCAAAACTAAAACTGCCGAATATTCGGCAGTACCAATTTTCAAAGAATTAGCAAAATATATCATTGATTACTGGCAGATTCCGCCAGACTACGAGTAATTGTTCTAATGTTATATTGTTGTAATGTTCTAATATGAATATATTTAAAAAGCTCGTTTTTCTTTTTAAAAGGCCAGACGTTATCGTTATAACCGGTAAGGGTCGGGCTTGTGCTGCTCAAGCCATTCTTCAGGTGTTAAAGCCCTATTTAGAGAAGGAGAAAATTTTGATTTTTGAATCAGATTTGTCAAAACCTAAGGATTCGGAGAAATTCAGCTTTTTGCTAAAAAAGTCTCAATTGCCAATTTTAGTGGTAACTCACGTTGGAGAAATCCCAGCTGATAAAGATTTTTTTGCTGGCGAGAGAGAAGAAACCTCTCAGATAAGAAAGTTAGCTGAAGTTTTGCCGGCTCGCGGCTTCCTGATTCTAAATTTTGATGACGAAACCGTTCGGGAGATAGAAAATGAATCTCTGGCTAATTCTTTAACTTATGGTTTTCAAGAAAGAGCAGATTTTCAAGCCACTGACGTCAATGTTAATTTAAGTGGAACAAATTTTAAAATGAATTATCAAGGGAATATTGTTCCTTTTTGGCTAAAGAATCTTTTTGGAAAGGAGCAAATATACAGCGTCCTGACAGCGATTTGCCTTGGAGTGGTAAAAAATATAAATTTAGTTGAAGTATCCCAGACCTTAGGGGATTACCAATCTCTTCCTGGAAAAATGAGATTAATTAAAGGGATAAAGAATTCCTCGATTCTTGATGATTCAGAATCAGCTACTGCTTTCTCAATGATTGAGGCCCTGGAGATTTTAGGAAAGATTAAAACAGAAGGGAGGAAAATAGCTGTTTTAGGAGATGTTTTAGGAATTGGGAAATATACAATTGAAGCCCACGAAACAATTGGCGAGAGAGTTGCTAAGGTTTCAGATTTACTTTTTACAGTTGGTCAAAGAGCCAAATTTATTGCTCAGGGTGCTAAAAATAAAGGGATGCCAGGGCAGAAGATTTTTCAGTTTGATAAAATTGAACAAGCAAAAAAAGTTCTCCAAAACGAAATAAAAAAAGACGACTTAATTTTAATAGATGGTTCAAAAGAAATGAAAATGGCAGAGATAGTGGAAGAAATTAAAGCTTAGAAAGTTCTTTGACAAAATCAAAATTTTATGCTAAATTAGAACCGATGCTCCTATCGTCTAGCGGCCTAGGACATCAGCTTCTCAAGCTGGGAACCGGGGTTCGACTCCCCGTGGGAGCACAACATTATTTAATGAATTTAGCTCTTTTTTTAATTTAAAATCGGCAGAGAACTGTTCTCTGTTTTTTTTTATACTTGTGAAGTTTTTGGCCCGGGGGTAAAATGTAATAATATGGCAAAAGAAATTTCATGGCATAATCTTTCTTGGGGAGAGGTAGTTAAAAACCTTAAAACAGATTCCAAAGAGGGTTTGACTGAAAAAGAGGTAAAGACCAAGCGAGAAAAATTCGGCAGAAATTTACTTCCTAAAGAGAAACCTCTTTCCAAGCTGAGAATATTTTTAGAACAATTTAAAAGCCCCTTAATTTATATTTTAGTGATAGCGGGAATTGTGGTTTTGATTTTTAAAGAATTTACCGACGCTATTGTTATTTTCGGTGCTGTTCTTTTAAATACTGTTGTTGGTTTTTTTCAAGAAAATAAGGCGACTGATGCCCTTAGAAAATTAAAAAAGATAGTCAAGATTAAATCCCAAGTAGTGAGAGAAGGGAACGCTAAAATTGTAGATTCTTCAGAATTGGTTCCCGGTGATATTTTTATTTTAAATCCTGGCGATAAAGTGCCAGCTGATGGCAGAATTATTAAAAGTTATAATCTAAAAATTAATGAAATGGCCCTAACTGGTGAATGGCTGCCAGCTAAAAAGAAAGCTGATGTTTTGCCAGAAAAAACACCCTTAGCAGATAGAGATAATATGGTTTACATGGGCACAATTGTAGAAGACGGGAAGGCAAAAATAGTGGTTACTGCCACCGGGCTCGAAACTGAAATAGGCAAGGTGGCCCAGATGGTAAAAGAAGCCAAAGAAGAGAAAACTCCTTTACAAAAGAAATTAGCTCGTTTTGCTAAAATTATTAGCGGAGTTATTGCAGTAATTTGTATTATTATTTTTATTGAAGGGATAGCTACCGGAAATACCTTCTTGGAAATGTTTACGATAGCAGTTGCTGTCGCTGTAGCTGCTATTCCCGAAGGTTTGCCAGTAGCAATGACAGTGATTTTAGCTTTAGGAATGCAGAGAATTTTAAAAAAGAGAGGACTGGTTAGGAAATTAGCTTCAGCGGAAACTTTAGGGAGTACTTCTATTATTGCCACTGATAAAACTGCTACCTTAACCGAAGGGAAGATGAAAGTAACTGACATTATAACCGAAACAAAGAAAGAAAATAATTTAGCTCTTAAAATTGCAACTTTGTGTAATGAGGCATTTATTGAAAATCCAGAAGAATCAATGGAAAAATGGGTTATCCGAGGCAGACCAACAGACAAAGCTCTGCTCTTGGCCGGAATAGAGGCCGGGATTAATAAAAAAGAACTGGAGAAGAAAATGCTAAAGACAGCTGAACTCCCTTTTAGCCCGGTCAATAAATATTTAGCTCGGGCCTTTGCCTTAAATAGAAAAGAAGATATTCTTTATGTTGCTGGTGCTCCAGAAAAATTATTAGAAATGTCTAAATATCTAAGAAAAGGCAATAAAGAAATACTTTTGACTTCTCAAATGCTAAATGAGATGAAAGCTAAATTAGAGGATTTAACTGGAAAAGGACTAAGAGTGGTAGCTGTTGCTTATAAAAAAATTACCACCTTGAAAAGTTTATTTGATAATTTGGTTTTTGTTGGATTAATAGCTCTAAAGGACCCAATTCGGAAAGAAGTGAAAAAAGCAATAAAAATTTGTCAGCAAGCAGGGATGAGAACGATCATTGTTACTGGTGATCATAGATTAACAGCCAAAGCAGTGGCTCAGGAAATAGGATTTGAAGTAAAAGAAAAAAATATTATGGAAGGGAAGGAATTAGACCAGCTTTCAGATAAAGAGTTTGCAAAGAGGGTAAAAGATATTCAGATTTATGCCAGGGTAGAACCAAAACATAAAGTGAGAATTATTGAGGCCTGGCAGGATAAAGGAGAGGTAATAGCAATGACTGGGGACGGAATTAACGATGCTCCGGCTTTAAAACAAGCTGATGTTGGAGTAGCCCTTGGTTCGGGAACAGAAGTTGCCAAAGAAGTTTCAGACCTTGTTTTGCTTACTGATAATTTTAATATTATTGTGGCTGCCGTAGAGGAGGGAAGAGGTATTATTGACAATATCCGCAAGGTAATTACTTATCTGCTTTCTGGCTCTTTTACTGAAACAATTTTAATTGGAGTAGGTCTTCTCTTTGGTTATCTGCCAATTACTGCCGTTCAAATCTTATGGGTAAATCTCATTGAAGACGGCCTCCCTGGCGTTGCTTTAGCTTTTGAACCCAAAGAAAAAGATTTAATGAAGCAAAAACCCCAAGGTCACGATATCTTGTTGTTAAATAAAGAGATGAAAGTAATAATCTTTATTATTGGGCTGATAACTGATTTTATGCTTTTGGGGTTATTTTTTTGGCTTCTGAAATACACCAATTATGAACTTTCCCACATTAGAACAATAATTTTTGCTGGACTGGCTATAGATTCACTTTTTTATATTTTTTCTTGTAAAAGTTTAAGAAGGAATATCTGGCATATAAATCCTTTTTCTAATAAGTTTTTAGTTTTTGCTTGGGCTTTCGGCGCCATAGCTCTTATTGCCGCTGTTCACTTGCCTTTTCTTCAAACCCTTTTGAAAACCACGCCTTTAAATCTTTTTGATTGGGGATTAATTTTATCTCTTGGGCTCATCAACCTAATTTTAATTGAAGTTACAAAATATTATTTTATTGTTAGACATAAAACTAATATCTAAAAATATTTTTTAATTTTTTAATTTTTTATATTTTTAACTTTCAAAAGAAATGTTTTGGTTATTTATTTTTATAATTTCTTGCATAGTATTGTTTTGGTCGGGCTCCCGGTTGGTTAAAGGCCTAATGAAAATAGCCAGATATTTGGGCTGGCGAGAGTTTGTAGTTGCTTTCTTTATTATGGCTTTTGCCGGCTCTGCCCCCAATCTTTTTGTTGGTATTAATTCAGCTCTCCACAAGATTCCTCAGCTTTCTTTTGGAGAGATTGTTGGAGGAAATGTGGTTGACTTAACTTTAGCTGTGGCTTTAGCGGTTTTAATTGGAGGAAATGCCCTGCCGACTAGAAGTAAAATGGTTCAGACCAGCAGTATTTTTACTGCGGCAGTTGCTGTTTTACCTTTAATTTTGATTTTAGATGGCACTTTAGGCAGAGTAGATGGTTTAATCTTGCTTTTAGCTTTCGCTATTTATATTTTTTGGCTTTTTTCAAAAGAAGAAAGATTTAGAAAGGTTTATAAGATAAACAAAAAACCGCAGGAACAGGCGACTTCTTTGATAGGTCTTCTAAAAGAGAAAAAAGAGCCCCGCACTTTCAAGAAATTTAAGGTTTTTTGGAAAAACTTAAGAAAGGTAACAGTGGCTTTAATTTTGCTTTTATTGGCCTCTTGGGGAGTAGTGCGGAGTGCTCAGTTTTTTTCTGAGAGTTTAAACATAAGTATTTCAGTAATTGGAATTTTAATTGTGGGTTTGGGAAATGCCCTCCCCGAAACTTATTTTGCCATAGCTTCGGCAAGAAAAGGTCAGACCTGGCTGATTTTAGGCAATTTAATGGGAGCTGTTATTATTACAGCCACTCTGGTCTTGGGAATTGTTGTTTTAATTCAGCCAATTGAAATTTTGGACTTTTCTGCTTTTGCTATTGCCAGAATCTTTCTTATAATTTCAGCTATATTTTTCTTGATCGTTGTTAGAACCGGCCAAAAAATCACCAGAAAAGAAGGCGTGCTTTTGCTGGGAATTTATCTTCTTTTTGTCCTCAGCGAAATATTTTTTAGATAAAAAAATAATTTCTTCAATTTCCCCGTGACCAATGTCACGAGAACACTTCTCGTGACATTGTCTTTTCAGAAATAAAAAAGACGGGTTGATTTTTTATTAAAATTATTATAGAATAATTTTAATGGAATGGATAATAATTGGTTTGTTAGTTTTAGTTATTGTAGGGCTAGGTATAGGACTTTTTGTTTATTGGAAAAGAAAATCAAAAGTTGATCAAACCCAAACTGAAGCTATCAGAGATTTGGAGAGACGGTTGACTGATGTAATGATAAATCAGTTAAAAGAGATTAGAGGAAGCGTAGATGGCACTTCCCGGGCAATGTATCAACAGGTTTCTTCTTTTACCAAAGAAACGGTTCAAATGAGAGAAGAAATAAAACAAATGCAAGAGGCAATGAAAGGTATCTCTTCTTTCCAGGAATTTTTTAAATCTCCGAAAATTCGTGGCCAATGGGGTGAAGCAAGTTTAGAACATATTTTAGGGGAGTATTTTCCATCAGAACTTTTTGTAACTCAGCACCTTTTTTCTTCAGGTGAGCGGGTTGATGTAGCCCTAAAGCTTCCTAATGGTAAGTTACTTCCTGTTGATGCTAAATTTCCTTTTGATAATTTTAGAAAAATGATTGAAGCAGAAACAAGCGAAAATAAAGATGTTTTTTATAAAAAATTTATTGAGGATGTAAAATTAAGAATTCAGGAAATTTCTTCAAAATATATTTTGCCATCAGAAAATACAGTTGATTTTGCTATAATGTACATCCCAGCTGAAGCTGTTTATTACGAAATTAATATGATTAAGGGTATAGATTTAGCAGGTTATGCCAGGTCTAAGAAAGTTATTTTAACCTCACCCAATACCATTTATTTAACTTTGCGAACAATTGAGCACTGGTTTCGGGATACTCAAATTTCTCGGCAGACCCAGCAAATTTTAAAAAGATTAACCAGAATTCAACATGATGGTAGAAAGTTGACAGAGAGCTTTAGAAAGCTTGGCTCTCATTTGAAAAATGCTACTTCTGCTTACGATGACTCAGAGAAGCGAGTTTCTTTATTTAGTGAGAGAGTAGAAAGATTACTGGAAGCCTCTGAGTCAGAGAAAACAAAAAAATTAAAAGAAGAAAAAAAATAATATGTTAGCTGTAATTAAGACCGGGGGGAAACAATATCTTGTTGAACCCGGTGACAAAATAAAAATTGAAAAAATTAAGAGCAAGAAGGAAATAATTTTCAAAGAGGTTTTACTGGTGGAGAAAAATAAAAAAGTGGAGATTGGCACGCCTTTGGTAAAAGGAGCTAAGGTTTCAGCTAAAGTTTTGAAAGAAGGGAAAGGCAAAAAAGTAATAATTTTTAAATACAAGCCGAAAACTCGTTACAAAGTAAAAAAGGGCCATCGCCAGCCCTTCACCGAAGTTGAAATCACTAAAATAGAAACAAGTTAAAAATAAATAAGGAGCCAAGAAATGAAAAAAGAGACGAAAGCAAGAATTCTTATCCAGTTGATCTTAGATGAAAGAAAACTTATTAACGCCGAAGAGATTTCAGGGGATAAATCAGGTATCTTTGGAAACGCTAAAGATATTTATGGTGATGCTACCGGTGTTTCTGGCGATCTTTCTAATATAACAGGTGATATAAGTGAAGTTAGAGGTGATGTTTCGAGATTAGTAGGGAGTGTAACTCGTATTAAAGCCAGTACCCCAGAGATAATTGCTGTTTTAGAAAAAGCAAAAAGAGTAATAAAACAAAAAAGCCCTGCCTAATAAAAATTCAGGGCTTTTCTATTGACCCCGTAGAGAAATTTCGGATCGCTACGCGATATAGAGCTTTCAAAAAGAAAACTTTTTCCGAAATTCTTCTACGGGGTTGACAAGTTAAAAACAGGGGTGTATAATATAATTAGTAAGTTGAAAATTAAATATGGTCTTTTTTTTGAAATGAAGGGAAACAAAAATGAAGAAAAAAACGAGAATGGTATTAGGTAGTTTAGGATGTGTTGTTTTTTTTATAGCACTCGGGGGCCTTATGCTCAAAGTCTTTATAACAGCACCAGGTGTAATTGCTGAAATCGCTGAAGCAGGGGCCAGAGAACAAACCAAAGAGAAGACCTGGGAACAAGAGGTGAAAGAAACAAAATGGGCGCGCAGAGCAATAGAAGACATTCATTATTTCTATGACGCTGAGGTGGGTATATGTTATGCTGCTGTTGTTTATCACATTTATCACAACGGTCATAGCAGAGCAATTGGATTGACTGTTGTACCGTATGAGAAAGTCAAAGATCGCGCCTTTGTAATTGGTACGCCGAAAGATCAAACGCCGGAAGACCAAAAAAGACACCCTTAAGAAATTACTCACAAAACCAAAAAGCCCTTTTAAAGGGCTTTTTTTTATTTGTTTCAAGTTTTTACTTTCTTCCCTCAAAAGCGCTTCCTAGGGTTTCTTCGTCAGCATATTCTAATTCGCCGCCAACCGGTAAACCCCGGCCCAGGCGGGTGATTTTTATTTCCAGGGGCTTCAATTCTCTTTCTAACAATAAAGCAGTGGCTTCGCCTTCAGTGGTGGGATTAGTAGCAATAATGATTTCCTTTAAGTCAACGCCTTGAACGCCAAATTTTTCTGGTTCTTTAATTCTTTCTTCCAATTCTTTAATTCTTAGTTTTTCAATATCCTCCTTTTTCAAGGCAGAGACCGTTCCACCTAAAATAAAATAAAGCCCTTTATATTTCTTTGTTTTTTCAATTGAAATTAGATCAGTTTCTTTTTCTACAACACAAAGCAAACTTTTATCCCGAGAGCCATTTTTGCAAATAGGACATAAAGTTTCCTCTGAATCCTCAAATGGGTTAAAGCAAGATGAACAGATTTTTATTGATTTTCTTAAATTGGTCACCGCAGCTAAGAACTCGTCAAATTTTTCTTGGGGTAATTTTATTAAATAAAAAATAAAACGGGCAGCGGTTCGCGGCCCAACAGTTGGAAACTTAGAGAACAATTTAATAAGTTTTTGAATAACTGGCGGATACATATTTATTCAGTATATTCATCTTTTTCCAAACTTCTAAAGCAGACCCTTCTGTCGTCAAAGTAGAGTTCAATTTTTCCTACAGGTCCGTTTCTATGTTTGGCAATTATAATATCTGCGATATTTTTTCTTGATGTGTCGGGATGATAGCGATCTTCGCGATATATAAATAAAACTACATCTGAGTCCTGCTCCAAAGAGCCCGATTCTCTTAAGTCTGCTAATCGGGGGATTTGGGGGGAGCGTTGTTCTACTGCCCGGGATAATTGAGACAAGGCGAGAACTGGAACATTGAGTTCTCTGGCTAATCCTTTAAGAGCGCGAGAAATCTCAGTTACTTGCTGGACAATGTTGACCATTGGATTTCTTGACTCCATCAGCTGTAAGTAATCAATAATAATTAGCCCCAGTCCATGTTCTGCCTGTAATCTTCTTGCCATTGCTCTCATTTGCAGAACATTAGAAGTAGCAGCATCATCAATATAAATCGGGGCTTCAGATAGCATCCCCATTGTGTGTTGAATTCTTGTAAAATCATTATCATTGCCTTCACTTGAGAGCCGGCCGGTTCTTAATCTCCACAAGTCAACATTAGACAAACTAGCAATCAACCTATCTACTACCTGGTCTTTTGACATTTCCAGGCTGAATATTCCTACCGGGATTTTTTGATTGATAGCGATATTAGCTGCAAAGTTGACGGCCAAAGCTGATTTTCCCAAAGAGGGACGAGAAGCTAAAATTATCAAGTCAGATTTTTGGAGACCGGCTAAAATATTGTCTAAATCAGTAAAGCCAGTTGGAAGTCCTCGAAGACCTCCTTCGTGTTTGGAGAGTTTATCAATTCGTTCAAAGGCATCTTCTAATCCTTCTTTAATTGGAATGAAACGTTGGGTTAAACTTTTTTGGGCAATACTGAAAATTCTTTGTTCAGCTTTATCCAAAAGCACATCAATATCTTCTTTCTCATTATAGCCCATTGAATTAATTTCTTGACTTACTTCAATTAAATCTCTTAAAATTCTTTTTCTTTGGACTATTTTTGCATAATTTAAGATATGGGTGGCAGTAGGAACAGTATTGATAATTTCAGTTAAATAACTATTTTCGCCAACCTCTTTCAAGAGTGTTTTTTCTTTGAGACGGGTAGAAACTGCCAGTAAATCAACTGGTTCTCCTTTTTCAAAAAGTTCTAAAATAGCTTGGTAAATTTCCTGATGATTTTGTTTATAAAAATCTCTTGACTGTAAAAAATCTGCCACCTTAATAATTGCATTCTTATCCAGCATTAAAGAACCCAACAGCGATTTCTCTGCCTCAATATTTTGGGGTGGCAGTTTGTCCGGTATACTGGAGTTTTTGTTAAAGTTGTTTGCCATCAATTTCTGTATTGTAAATACTTTACATAATTGGTTCGTTCGGTCGAAATGAAAGTAAACTTTCATTCCTTCCTCGCTGCCAATTATAGCAAAAACAAAAACCTCTGGCAAGCCCTCACACCAAACGCCGAAGGGTTGCCAAGATTTTAGCAATTAGGTATAATGTTAATATAAATTAAAAGCACATTTAAAAAAGAAAGGAGCGTGCAACATGGCACGTAGAGATATGAGACATAAAAGTAAGGAAGATATTGTTTTCTTGGAAGAATTATTTCAAAATTTTTGTGACCCTAGAGAATTACCCCGTGACGGAAGAATTGAGAAGCATGACTTTGTTTGGAGACGAGAAGGTGTTGGTTGGATATTTTTCCTGAAACCCAAAAATCCCAAGAGAAGGCCTAAAACTCTTCATGATGGCCATCCAAAATTTGTTAAGTTATCTTCTTCCCTAAAATTTTTTGGAAGACAGGGAATAGTAGATTATTTAAGCTTTATCGCTCAGAGACACGGGCTTTCAATTAGAAAACTTAAAGGAAAGAAAGATGAAGAAATATGGCAGTTCTGTTAATTCTTAAAAAAAGCCTGCAGTTTTGCAGGCTTTTTTATTATTCTACTTTCTATTTTCTAAATTCTTTTAATCGTTGGTCCTTTTTTGGTATCTTCAACCCAAAAGCCCATTTGTTTGATTTTTTTCCTTAATTCATCAGCTTTTTTCCAGTCCTTTTTCTTGCGGGCTTGCTCTCTTTCTTTAGCCATTTGTTTAATAGAAGACGGGATCTCAGTTTCTTTTTTACCCCAGAAGATAAAGTTAAAGATTTTATCAACTTCTTTTAGGAATTTTAAAATCTCTTTAGCGTCTGTCAAAGCCAGTTTATTTTTGGCTAATAAAGAATTCCCTTTAGTTATTAATTTAAAAAGTGAAGATAGAGCAACCGGCGTATTAAAATCATCTTCCATTGCTTTTTCAAAGCTCTCTTTGGTTTTCTTAATTAGTTTTTTACTTTGAGCTGTGGTTTTACCTTTTGCCTTCTTAATTTTTGTTGTAAATTCATCAATTCTTTCCAATTGCTTTTTAGCTTGTTCAATTTCTTTTTCGCTGTAATTGATAGGGGACAGGTAATGACTTTTTAGGACAAATAATCTTAAAATTCTTGCCCCGTAGAGAAATTTCGAATCGCTTCGCAAATTTAATTTTTCTTTGGAAAAATCTTTTCGAAATTCTTCTACGGGGCTAGCCGAATGATTTTTTAAGAAATCTCTGATAGTAATGAAATTACCAAGAGATTTTGCCATTTTTTTTCCCTTAACAGTTAGAAAGCCAGTGTGGAGCCAGTATTTTACCATTGGGCTTTTGCCAGATATAGCTTCCATTTGAGCAATTTCAGCTTCATGATGAGGAAAAGTTAAATCTCTGGCTCCGCCGTGAATGTCGTATTGGGAACCAAAATATTTTTCAGTGATAGCGGTATCTTCAATATGCCAGCCGGGACGACCAGCTCCGAAAGGGCTGGGCCATTTTGGCTCTCCTTTTTTAGAAAACTTCCACAAGCAAAAATCTCCTCTGTTCTTTTTACCTTTTGCTTGGTCAATTCTGGAGACAGCATCTTCTGCCTGTAAAATTGTCCTTCTTGATAATTTCCCATAATTTTTGAATTTGGAGATATCGTAATAAATGCCGTTTTTTATCTGGTAGGCAAATCCTTTTTTTGATAATATTTTTACTTGTTTGATTATTTCCTTGATATGGTTTGTTGCTTTAGCATATTTTGTCACGCTATTTACATTCAGGGATTTCATGTCTTTCAGATATTCTTTTTCAAAAAGCAAAGCTAATTTCCTTGGCACTGTCTTTTCTCTTTTTGCTCTGGTTATAATTTTATCATCAATATCCGTTATATTCTGAAGATAAAAAACATCATACCCCTTTTGCTTTAAGTATTTTGCTATCATATCAAAAACAATATAGGTTCTGGCGTGACCAATATGGGAGAAATCATAAGTAGTCGGACCGCAAACAAAAAGATTCACTTTCTTTCCTTTTCTTGGTTTAAGGACTTCCTTTTTTTTAGTTAAAGTATTATAAACCTTGAGCATTATTTTATTTTAGCAGATTTGGGAGTAATAAAAAAGCTCACAAGTTTTAGTTTGTGAGCTTTGTGTTTTAGCCGTTATTCCAAACCAGCTTCTCTGAGAGTTTCAACGCCGGTTGAAATTACTTGTTCAGCTGGGAGCCGCTCTCCCGGTCCGACAACAGCGAAAGGAAGGTCGCATTCTTCGCCAAAGGATTCAATGGTAATGGTTCCGTCCCACTTTGCGCTTTTAAGGATGTCAATCATAAACTTCCAGTTGATGTGTTGATTTATGCGAGGCGGGGTGCGGTTGGGGCCAGCAATGTGCATATGAAAGAGTTTCCCCTTTTCCAGCATCATTTTAAGCGCTTCAATCCAATTCTCTTCCATCCGAAGTGCGTGGTAGATGTCAAAGAGTACTCCAAGGACATTCTTTGGAACATCGTCTGCTTTTTCAACCAACTCGATAAAATCAAGAACCTGCTTAACCGTATTTGGCCAGGGCATCTCGGACCACTGAAGGGGCTCAATGGCTATCTTGATGCCTTTTTCCTTAGCAACTTTTGCCACATTGCAGAATGTTCTGACTCCTGCCTTAAGCTCGTCTTCTGTTGGATAATGAGCATCTTTTCTGCCCAAGACATTAACTAATGGTCCGCCAAGCAATGTTCCGCCTATATTGCAAGTGCTTTCAATATAATACTCTATTGCTTCTTCAGCACCTTTCCTGATTTCTCCATCTGTTGATAAAGGATCACCATCTACACCATCTCTAATGATGGCACATCCAACTGTTGTAAGGCCGGCTTTTTCTGCAGCTTTTTTTACAGCGGGTGCTGGACCAAAATTACTGCTTAAAAAAACTTCAAATGCTCCACAGCCCAATTCTTTTGCTTTTTCTATTCGGGAATTAATCACTTCTGAAGAAGTGACTCCTATTCCTTTAGAGAGAGAACTGGCACCCCAGGACAATTGGTGGGCTCCTATTAATATTTTTCCATCATTCATACTTTTAGCTCCTTTCTTTATATTACATTATTTTGTTTTAAAAGGACTTCTTGTGATTTAAAATATTACAAAATTTTTAGAAAATTGTCAATGGTTATGTCTTAAAACACAAAGCAGCTTTTCAAAATTGTTAATTTATGCTAAGATAAACCCCGTAGAGAAAATTTGACTGCCTCTGGCATATTTAAGTGTTTTGTTTTACAAAACACTTTGTCAAATTTCTTCTACGGGGTAAAGCAATGAAAAAAAGTGATATCATAGCTCCACTTATTATCGGAGAGGGGATTGCCCTGATTTTTCTTGGCATTTCAAGTTCTTTAAAATTACCTCCTGTTGTAAACAATTTGGCGAAATATTTCCCGATAATTTTACCAATTCTCTCGGTTCTTGGTGTCTTGGTTGCTTCTTTCTTGGGAAGAAAAATCCCGGTTTTATTTCAGCTTGCTAAATTTGTTTTAGTTGGTGCCCTGAATACTTTTGTTGACTTGGGAGTGTTAAATCTTTTAATGTTTATTTTTAGTGTTTCTGCTGGATGGTCCTATTCTATTTTTAAAGCAATTTCTTTCACTTGTTCAGTAGTTCACTCTTATTTTTGGAATAAATTTTGGACATACGAACAAAAAGAAACAGGAGTAAAAGGCAAAGAGTTTGGCAAGTTTTTCTTAATCGCAGGAACCGGCTTTTTTCTAAATGTCGCCATAGCTTCTTTTGTGGTTAATGTTATTGGTCCTCAATTTGGCTTGTCATCAAAAATCTGGGCAAACATAGGAGCAATTATAGCTACCATCTGCGTCTTTATGTGGAATTTCCTCGGCTATAAATTTATCGTATTCAAGAAGTAATCTATGGTTAATCTCGTTTTGTATCGTAAATACAGGCCCCAGACCTTCGCGGAAATTATTGGCCAGGAGCATGTGGTTCAGACCTTGAGCAATGCCATTTCTTCTGGAATGATTTCCCATGCCTATTTGTTTTCCGGACCCCGGGGGTCGGGAAAAACCACTATTGCCCGGCTTTTAGCCAAAGCAGTGAATTGCCGAGACAGAAAAGATGGTCAGTTTGAACCTTGCGGTAAATGTTCTTCTTGCCAAGAAATTATAGATGGAAGGTCGCTGGATTTGATTGAAATTGATGCTGCCTCTCATCGCGGAATTGACGAGATAAGAGAGTTAAGAGACGGGATTAAATTTGCTCCAGTAAAAGAAAAACACAAAGTTTTTATAATAGACGAAAGCCATCAATTGACCCGGGAAGCAGTAAACGCCCTTTTGAAAACCTTGGAAGAACCGCCTTCTCATGCCATCTTTGTTTTAGCCACCACAGAAATTCATAAAATGATTCCCACGATTATTTCCAGATGTCAGAGGTTTGATTTCAGGAAACTAACTTTGCCAGAAATTACCAAGAGATTAGAAATTATTTCCAAGAAAGAAAAAGCAAAGATTGATAAACCAGCCCTGGAACTTATTGCTTTAAATTCTAGTGGTTCAATGAGGGATGCCGAAAGTTTATTAGACCAAATCCTTGTTTTTACCGGAACTTTGGGCAAAGAGGGGATAATTAAAACAGAAGATATCAAAGATTTATTAGGGATAGCAGATACAAATTTAATCAGCCAGTTTATTGATTTCGTTTCCGAAAAAAACGGAGAGCAGGCAATTAAATTTTTAGAGGAGACCCTTGATAAAGGTTATGATCCTCGGGAATTTGCCAAAGGTTTAGTCCGTTATTTAAGGCAGGCAATGCTTTTGAAAATAAATCCCGACCCAATGAATCCAATAATTATTGGTTTAACTAAAGAGGAACAAATAAAGCTCCAGACCCAAGCAGAAAAATTCAGCTCCCAGGAACTTCAGAGAGCATTAAATCTTTTCCTGGAAGCCGAAAACAAAATGCGATATTCCTCAATTCCAGAGTTACCCCTAGAACTGGCAATTGTTGATATTATAGAGAGAAGTGATTGATGGGGAGTGGCCAAGTGGTAAGGCGCAGGGCCTTGGACCCTGAATCGTAGGTTCGAATCCTACCTCCCCAGCACAGACAAATTTTATGCCCTTTGGCATAGAAATTTGGCTTTGGAGGTGTGGTGAGAACCTACTCCCTGAATTGCGACGAGCGAAGCGAGGAGGTAATCCCTTCGGGAAACTCTTCGAATCCTACCTCCCCAGCCACTTAGTGCTAAGTATCGAGAGGCCGAGGTGCTTCAGAAATTTGTTATGGTGGTTAATAAACCCCATTACAAAGTTATATTATTATGTTAATAATTAATTATGGCTATAGAAATAATTGAAACAAAAGAGATAGATAACAAAGTTTATAGAATAGAACTTCTAGATGACAAGTTTACTGTTTATGTTTGCGATAAAGCCAAAGATATAAATTCGAACGAAAAAGATAAATTTTCAGCCGTTGCTTCTTTTGAAGATATCGAATCAGCTAAGAAATATATTGAGTCTCAGAAATAAAAGATTAATTATTTCTAAATAAACATGACTACTAGCGAAGTAATTTTATTAATATGCTCTGGGGTGCAAGCCTTTGCAATGTTAGTATTGGTTGGCGTCACCATCTACTATGCTTGTCAAACAAAAAAAACCGTAAGCGCAATGGATAGAAACAATAAAATAGAGTTCCTTCCAATAATAATGATTGGTATTAACCGAAAGTTTAGTAATGAAAGGCAGTTAAGTATCTCTCTGGAAAATGTTGGTAAGGGATTAGCTAAAAGACCAGTAAAATTCATTTTTCCTGGTGTGGCGCCCATATTCGTTAATTCTATTCTTCCTAAATCTATTTCTCTCGAAGAAGAAGAAAGTATTAATATAGATTACGACATTAATTATGTTTTGAGTCTTCAGGAAAACGATAGAAAGATGGTTGTTGAATATCAAGATGTTTTTGGTAGATGTATAAAGACGGAAGCACTTCTTAAGGAAACACATGATGCTGGAGATACGGGCAGAGAAAGATGTCTTACGTTCGATGAGTGGTATCCGATTATTCCTTAGTGGCTGTTTTTACTATAATTTAAATTTCAAAGTTTCTTAGTAGTAACCCGACCGAGTAAGCTAGCGCGCCGTTCGAGAAACCGAACGGCGTGTTTTTATTGATTCTGCTTGAAATTTTTAGGAAATAGAGATAAAATAGAAAAAGAATCAAAAATGAGTTATAATAAATAATATGAAATTTGAAGGTTTAATAAAACTTTACGAAAAGAAAAAAGAAGAATATGGGAATGATGCTTTTAAGTATGTCTCGGAATTATTAAGAGAGGCCAAAGAATTACATAAAAAAGATTGGCTTAAATCTCCTACACCAAATAAAGACCATGAGCAATCTTGGAGAGCATTTAAAGGAAAAAATTTAGAGAAATTGATTCTTTATATTATTAAAGATGAAGTAGAAAAATTGGGATTGAAAATAATAGAAGGAAATAGCTTAGAAAGGACAAATAGTAAAAATCTTTCAGAAGAATTAAATCGAGTTAAAAGAAATCTCTTGATTGATTATGGTGAGTTCGGCGCACATTTGCCCGATGTGGACATAATTATCTATAACCCCAAAGATTATAAGGTAATTGCTGTAATTTCAAGTAAGGTTACTTTAAGAGAAAGAATTGCCCAAACCGGTTACTGGAAAATAAAACTTAGTCAAGACGAAGTGACTAAACATATCAAAGTTTTCTTTGTAACCCCCGATGAAGACAAAACTTTAAGCATCAGAGAACCAGCTAAAAAAGGAAGAGCAATAGTTGAAATAGATACTGATGGAAGTTATATTATGAGCGAGGAAGAAATTGAAGAAAGCGATAAAGTTAAAAAATTTGATAAATTTCTAATTGATTTAAAAAATTTAATTTATGCCAAAAGAAATAATAAATAAAAAAAACAAGAAGACATCCTCATTGCCATTAGATTCAACCTCAAAAGAGGATTTAAAAAAGAAAGAAATAGAAGAGGAAAAACCACCATTTGAGACGACTACGCTCTGGGATTATCCGAGGCAAAGTTATGGAAAAAAACCAAAAGGAAGCAATAAATTTCAGGGAGTAACCCCGGCTTTTATTATTTGGAATATGATTCAGCGTTACACGAAGCCGGGAGATTTAGTAATTGATCCAATGGCCGGAAGTGGAACTACAATCGATGTATGCGAGGAGGAGGGGCGGAAAGCAATAGGTTATTACCTTAACCCACAGCACCCAAAAGTAAAGAATGTTGATGCAAGGAAAATGCCCCTTAATGATAATTCAGTAGATATGGTCTTTATAGATTCACCTTACGGAGATAATGTGAGGTATTCAAATAACCCAAATTGTATAGGCAAAATTTCTTGTGAAGACCAAAGATTTTATGATGAACTAGAAAAAGCCGCAAAGGAAATTTATAGAATCTTAAAACCTGAAAAAATAATGGGATGGTTGATAGGGGATCAATGGGTTAAAAGAAAGTTCACGCCAGTTGGTTTTAAAATTTATAATATGCTTACCGAAAATGTTGGTTTTGAACCGGTAGATTTAATTTGTGTATCTAGAAGTAATCAAAGTTCAAATACTGGCGTATGGCATTATAGAGCAAAAAAATGGAATTTCTTTTTAAGAGGATTTAAAAATTTGATTATTGTTAGAAAGCCACAAGTCGGAGGCACGTCAATAATTAGGCCCACTAAGATTGAATGGAAGAAATATAAATAGCCACAAAAAAAGCTTATCTCAATCCAATTCAGTTTTCCACAGGGCTTATATTGACAAAAAGTTTCAGTTCCCTTATATTATAGTTGTATAGAGGAAGAATGTAAGGGATTTTATTTTTGCTTGATTCTCCTCTTGACAAAGGCTTTTGATGGAGTATTATAAATATATATAAGTAGAAACAAACTTTTAATTAATAATCGTAATAAAAATATGCCTCTAGAAGACCTTATTATTGATCAAAAACAAATATCTAAAGAACTATTAGAGAAACTTCTCGCAGGAAGGGTAGAATTGATTAAAGAAGACCAAGGCGTAAACTTGACGAAAGTTGGTAATGGTTATTTTAATAAAACGAGACTTTTACTTTACCTATGTGGCAGAAGAGCATGGGAATTTTTAAGCTCGGAGGCAATTAGAAGTTCCATTGAAGAACTTAAAAAAAATTTAGGAATAAAGGGAAATACTCTAAGACCCATTTTAAAAGAACTTAAAGATTCTTATCAGGTAGAGTCAGAAAAAGGGAAATATAAAATCCTTCCTAAAGGAATTTTTGAATTAGAAAAAAACATTGAATACGAGGATAAAAAAGAAAAAGAGAGTGGGCCTAAAACCCAAAAAGAAAGGAAATCAACCAAGCAAGTCTCCAAAAGTAAATTTATCGAAAAATTATATGATGAAGGATTTTTCAAAGAACCCCAAAAAATGAGTGATATAATGAATGAGTTTAAAAAGATGGGCGTATCTATAAAAATAACAAGTCTACCTTCTTATCTTTTGCCGCTGATAAGGAAACGAAAATTAGATAGAGATCAAATCATAGAAGGTAAGAGAAAAATTTGGGCTTATAAATCCTTTGGATCTAAAAAGCAAAATAAGTAAAACTCTTATGAAAATAGAGAAAGAAATTAATCAAATTAAAAAGGAATTAAGGGAATATGAAGGAAGAATAATTGAATTAGAGAAGTCAATAAAAAAGAAAGAACCAGAGATGTCAAAAAAACCTGTGGATGGAGTCAAAAAATTGGCTGAGAAGGTAGATATTTCTGAAGAAAAAATCAAAGAGATATTTGATTTTGAAAATGAGACCCTAACATTAGTGAAAGCTATCGGTACGAATCCAAAAGAAAAAACCCCAGAGTATCTCATTATTGGTACTTTTGGGTTATAAATATTGTTTTAATAAAAACGAAGTCCTTTCTCAAAAAATCCGCAGAAATGTGGGAGAAAATGGAATCCCTCTCCAAAATTTCGCTACCTATTTAAACGAATTAGTTCCTTCGTTGGTTCGGAGGAAGGGCAAACCAAAAAGCCCGAAAACAACATATCGGTTATTGCCTTATGGAGAGTCTAGGGCCAAAGAACTGATTAAGCAGTTATATAAAACATAGAATATGCCAAAAGTTTTAAAATCTCTTAAGGATTTTTCTAAAATAGATACTTCAGATTTTCCTGACTTTTATAACTATAAAACCCCCTTAGAGAGGGGGTTATGGGTTTTGTGGGTTATAAAAGAAAAATTAAATATAAGAAAATTAACCGCCGAACAGATTGCCTCGATTATTATTAACGAAATGGAGGTCAGTATCAATGCCAAATCTATCATTAATTCTTTTAATAGAGCCAAGGAAAAAATTCATGTCTGTCATGAGGGCGATGAATTTTATTTTGAAATCATGAAAGCTGGAAAAGATTTCTTGGTTTCTCAGATTAAGGAAGGCTCTATTGAAATATTATATTTTGAGCCAGAGAAAAAATTCACAAGCAAGAGAATTTTGTCTAAAAATATTTTAGACAATCTCCAAGGAGAAATAAAAATTGTTGATCCTTATTGCGGTGAAAGAACGCTAGATATCTTAAAAGATATTAAGAGTAGTATAAGCGTTGAATTTCTTACCAGAACAGAAAATCTCAGAGAAAAAGAAAGAAAGAGGTTTTTAAGAGAACTTAATGATTTCAAAGCAGAAAAGAAAAATATAAAATTTAGAAATTATCCTCGTGCAGATATTCACGATCGATATATAATTTCTCCCCAGTTTTTAATTATTTTAGGGCATAGCATTAAAGATTTAGGAAGTAAAGAGTCCTTTGCGGTAGTATTGAATAGAAGTACAAGTAGAAATATATTTGGAGATTTGATCGGAAATTTTAATAGAAGATGGAGTGAGTCGAGTGATATTTAGTATTAAAATTTTTCCTGGCTCGCTCAAAGGTTTAGAACTACTTTGCTTAAATCTCCACCAGAGAGGTTCGAATAGCGTTCAGTTGGGGGAGTTAGCTTCAGAAAATCGCCGAGAAAGCGATTCTTTGGTAAAATAAATTCATTAAGCTAATCAATTTTAGCCAAAGCATTTAAAAGAGAATTAATAATTAGTTTTTACCTAATAATCATGGCGGGAGTTCCACAAATAGATTTTAAATATTTTTCAATTAAAGAAATGAAAAACTCATGGGATGGGGGAAAAATTTTGATTAATGAAGAATATCAAAGGAGTGAAATTTGGAAATCTTATCAAAAGAAAGGATTGATCGATTCGATCATGAAAGGGTTCTCAATGGGTGTTTTAGTGATATGGGAGAATAGAGAGAATAAGTTTGAGGTTTTGGATGGCCAGCAAAGAATTAAGACGATAACTAGATTCCTTAGCGATGAGTTCAAAAATAATGAAAATAAAAAATTTAGTGAACTTACGATAACTGAACGATCGGAAGTAGAAGCTTATCGCATTTATTACTTAAAACTAAAATCTGATCTAAGAGAGGAAGAGATTTCGGATGTTTTTACAAGATTACAAGAAGGAACACCTTTAAATATTGCAGAAAAGGTTAATGCCTTTAGGGGAAAATTCAGGGAAAGTTTTATTAAAGCTTTTTTTAAAAATAAGATATTTTTTGAAAAACTTAAGAATTATAGGTTCAGGGCGAGGTTTTTGGCTGCTCAGTTTTTGATTTTAGAACTAGTGACTGATTTCGAAAAGAAGATCTTCCCTAACATGCTATATATAGATTTTAAGGAGATAAACGAAAAATACAAAAAGGAGATGCCTGCTAGGAAGATTACAAGATACAATAATTATGTAAACTTTTTAGGAACTTTTTTACAACATGAGATACAGGCCATATCGTATAGAGACTGGATTGCTCTATATCTACTTGCATCTTATTTAAATAAAAAACAAGCAAAAAGAAGCGGGATAGGTGTTCACTTTAGAGAATTTGCTCTGAAGTTCATGAAGAATCTTACTAGTTTTAGTATTTACGATACATTACCCCCAAGGGGTATGAATCAGAAATTGTTCAGAAAGTATATGACCTACAAGGAATTTGGAAGAAAGGCAAACCAGTCAGACTCCATTGAGAAAAGATTCAATATTATTCTCTCTGAGTATAAGAGAATTTTTCCACAAATTAGATATAAGGATAAGATAAGGCTCTTTAACGAAGAGCAAAAAATAAGAATTTATTTTAGACAGAAGTGTCTGTGTTATTTTTGTAAAAAACCCTTGGACTTTTCTGGGGCTCAGTGCCACCATAAAGATGAGCATGCCAAAGGTGGGCCTACGAAAATAAAATATGGAAGAATGGTCCATATTACTTGTCATAGTAAGTTTCATAAAAAGAGAAAATAAAGTTTAAATTTTAAAGTTCAAAAAATTAATTAAGAAATAAAAAGTTATGGCAAAAATTAAAGTTAAAAAAGTAACAGATGGTGACACCATTCAAAGCACAAGGGGTGGGTTTTACCGCTTAGCTAATGTTGATGCTCCCGAAAAAAGAGAGCGAGGATATCAGAAAGCTAAAGAAACCTTAAAAGAACTCGTTGAAGGCGAGAAGCTTATTGTCAAAGTTGAGGGTACATCTTATGGTAGAAAAGTTGCAACACTTAGAATACCGGGCGAGAAAACAACCATTAACGAAAAAATGAGGCGTAGGGGTTATAAATAAAATTTCCCCTGGTTTACTTCTTTAAAATGAGACACCAAAAATACCCTTAAGTAGTGTCTCATTTTAAAGAAGTAATAATTTATAGGGTTAAATCCTATTTTATTTATGAATAATTTTTCTAAATATAGTGATATAAATGCGGTAATGAGAAAAGCCGAAGAGACGCTCCAAAATATTAATCAAAAATATCAAGTATTTTTGAATCAGCCAGTAAATGATGAATTTTTGGTTGATATCAAGGATTATTTCGGCAACTTAAGATCAGCGCTTGATTATTTAGGTCAGAAAATACCTAATTTTAATGATAATTTTCCCATAACGAATAGTAACAAAAATTTTGTAAATAAAATCAAAGGGAAAAACATTAATCAAGATATTGAGCATATTCTAGAAAAATTGCAGCCTTATAATGAGAATAGTTGGCTTCAATGGTTCAGTATTCTAAATAATAAAAGTAAACACCTTACTCTTATTCCACAAAAAAGAAAAGAAACAAAAGAATTTAGTATAAAAAAAGATGGTGGGAGCCTCACTGCCAGAGGATGTACTTTTCGTGGGAATGTTAAATTTGGTGTTGGCGGTGTTTCTGTACCCATTGATGAAAGATCTCAGTTTCCATTAGACACTCCTGGTGTTGAGATTCAACGTACAATTTGGATTGATTTTCTTTTTGATGATAACGTTTCCCCTGATTTACCAAACAATATATCTGTTTTACCTTTTTTAAATTTATGTTTTGAAAATATAAAAAAAATTATATTAGAGATCGAAGCACTAATTTGAAATAAAAAAACACTTTCTTTTTATATACTATCTCATTTTAGCTTAAAATAGCCCCGACCGAGAGGCATAAAAAATCGCCCTTCGGACGATTTTTTGGTAGAATAAGGCAATATGATTAAGGCAGTTATATTTGACTACGGTGGAGTAGTAAAGAAACGCCATAAATGCATAAGGGATATCGCATCTACATATAGTGTGTCTCAAGAAATAATTATTCAGGAGATACGACCTTTCATTATTCTTTTTCAGAAAGGACTTATTACCGAGAATCAGTTCTGGAAAGGATTCTCCTCGGCTCTTAAAAAGCCAATTCCAGAAAAGAAAAGGGATTTATGGCGGAGAGGCTATGAAGACAATTTTTATATATATCCTTCCATAATTAGTTTTATAAAAAAACTTCGCATACAAAATATTAAAACAGCTGTATTATCAAATGTCATAAAACCTCATACCGAGATAGCCACTAAACACGGAGGCTATAAGGACTTTGATGTCGTTGTTTTATCTTATAAAGTGAATTTACTAAAGCCAGACTTAGAGATTTATCTCCTAACAGTCAAACGATTAGGAGTTAAACCAGAGGAGTGTATTTTTATTGATGACAGAGATGAACATCTGAAACCAGCTAGGAAATTGAGAATGAAAACAGTATTAGCCAACAATCCAAAGCAAGTAATAGCTGATGTTTCTCGTATTTTAAATCCTCATTAAACAGGTTCTAACAAAGTCCGTCCCCCGGAGCCACAAAACATTGACAGATTTGTTTTTATTTTATAAGGTGTAATTAGGAAAAATTGAACTTTCACAATAATAAGATAATAGAAAGGAGATTATAATGGGTGTTAGTAGACTTACGGCGCTTGAAATTTACAGTAATCAAGATGACATAGTTTGTGAATGTTGGGGAAAAAATGACAAGGGTCTTTTTGTCGGAGTTATTAGGCGTGGACCAGGGCATAATGGCAAATTGCTTCTAAGTGGTGGTCTTAAGGTAGACAGCAAAGAGGAAGCTGTATCGTACATGGAATCTTTACGTGATTCTATTATCAGCGCCATGGAAGAAGAATTGGCAAATAAAGAAAGTCAAACATCAAAATTGTTACAAGATGACTCTGTTCAATTAGCCCTTGAAGTTGCCGGAATGGCTAAAAGAGGGAATTAAACAACTAAACCCCGCGATAATATCAAAGGGTTTTTTCTTGACAAATCTAAATAACTGATATATATTATAGATAGTTCTTTCAGAAAATCTAAAAATAAGGAGAAAAAATGGCTAAAGATATAACCCAGGAGCGAATAACCAAGATTCTTTCTAAGGTAAAGATATCTCAAAGGATATCAGTTCTCGGTCCAGATTATAGTTGTGGATCTCATAGTGTATTAAAAATAGAAAAATCTCCGTTTATCATCACGCTTGAGGGGATTGGAGGAAATGTTGTTCTAAAAAGAAAAAAAGGTAACTGGTTCGCTGAATCAACTTCTGGAGCAGAATATCCAATAACCAGAGTTAGTATTAATAAAACGCAAAAAAACAGCTAAAGCCCATTAGATTAAACCTTATTGGGCTTTTTTCTTTTAAACTAGTGCTAAACAGGTTCTAACATCGTCCGAAAAATCGCCAAGAAGGCGGTTTTTTGGTAGAATGGGGTATATGCCAAAAGAAAGGTTCAAAGTAATACCTTCAGTATATTTAGTTTTAATAAAAGATAACAAAATTCTTCTTTCCCGAAGACATAATACGGGATATTTTGATGGTAATTATAGTTTCCCTGCCGGACACCTTGACGGGAACGAAACATTAAAGAAGGCCATGGTAAGAGAGACAAAAGAAGAAATAGGTGTGCTTTTAGACCAAGCAGATTTAGAATTGATTCACACAATGAACAGGAGAATACCGGACAATGAGAGGGTGGATTTCTTTTTTACGGCCAAGAAATGGCAGGGCGAGCCAAAAATTATGGAATCCGATAAGTGCGATGATTTAAGTTGGTTTGAGTTCAATAATCTACCCAAAAATATAATTCCTTATATAAAACAAGCAATTGATTCTTTTCTGAATAACATAATTTATAGTGAACGGGAGGGGAGAGAAAGTTGATTAAGATAGGTTCTAATATCGTCCGAGAAATCGCCAAACAGGCGGTTTTTTGGTAGAATGGGGTAATATGAAATATCGAGAATCAACTTCTAAAAAACTTAATGTTAAACAGATAGATTACCTGCGTGCATCAGTAGGTTGGCCCAAAAGAAGAAGTGATAAAAAATGGAGGGAAGTTTTATCTAAGTCTTCTTTTGTTTATAGTGTTTGGGATAAAGATAAAATGATTGGCATGGGAAGAATTTTAGAAGATGGGATTATGTGTATGTTTTACGATATTGTGGTACACAAAGATTATCAGGGCAAAGGTGTAGGGAAGATGATTATGAAAAAACTAATTGACCAAGTAAAAAATAAAGGTTATACCTCAATAGGTTTATTTGCGAGCAAAGAAAATATTAAATTTTTACTTCCCTTTTATAAAAAATTTGGTTTTAAATTGATTAAAAGAGGTATGGAATGTAAAAAATATATGAAATAGTTTATATTATTGAATGGTTAAACTTAAACAGGTTCTAACATCGTTCGTCCCTCGGAGCCAGTCCGAGCTTAATCTAACCGAGATTTATTCTCGGTTTTTTATTGACAATGATATAAATTCGTGGTATTTTTCAGTATCGTGTTGATTGAATTGTTCTTTTAAAAAGGGAGATAAGAAATGGCAGAACCAAAAATAGGAATAGTTGTAGAGATTTCAAGCAAAAAGAGATGCTTAGGAAAAAGCGGTGAAAGTTTTGAGCAACGTTGGCTTAACGATTCCGATGGGCATATTACACATTGCATAGTATTACCAAAGGGTTGTGCATACGATAATATAATGGGACTGAGATTTCAGATTGATGCCGAGAAGGGGAACAAAAAAGAAAACACTTTCTTTTTTGATTGGGACCAAATTTTAGAGGTAAGAACCTTGGATGGTCGTTCTATTTATAGGAACTGGTATCTTTGTTCTACATGCCGAAGGATAACAAAAACCTTCTTAAGAAGCGGACCGTTTTGCAAACATTGTGAATTTCCTGTTTCCACTACCGAAAATAGGCAAGCTTGTATTTCTCCGTTTCAATAAGAACATTTTTAAGCACCTAAAATTAATGGGTGCTTTTTTCTTTTCCAAATTTTTTTATATAACCGCCGAAAATCTTTCCCTAAAACAGGTTCTAACCCCAGTAGTAGAGCGAAGCTCACTACGGGGCTTCGCATCGTCCGTCCCCCGGAGCAGGCTAGTGCGCTGTTCGAGAGACCGAGCCGCATCAAAAATCGCCAAGAAGGCGATTTTTTGGTAGAATGAAAATATGAAAGTCATAATAATCCCAGGAAACGACAATACTTTAATAACGAGCAATTGGTATCAGTATGTTAAGAAAGAATTGGAAAAACTTGGATTGGAAGTTATTGCGGAAAATATGCCCGATCCAAAATTAGCAAGAAAAGAAATCTGGATTCCATTTATCAAAGAAAAAATAGGTAACGATGAAGATGTAATCTTAATTGGCCATTCATCTGGGGCAGTGGCGATCTTAAAGTTTCTTGAAGAAAACAAGTGTAAATTAGCGATAATTGTAGGAGCTTATCATTCTGATTTAGGAGATGAACTTGAAAAGAAAAGTGGATATTTTGATAAGCCTTGGAAATGGAATCTGATTAGGAATAATGCCGAAAAAATAGTGATATTTGCGTCTCAAGATGATCCTTATATACCAATTTCTGAACCAAGATTGGTTAAAGAAAAGGTAGATGCAGAATATCATGAATACAAAGACGAAGGGCATTTTGGAGCGGATGTGAATAAGAAGGAATTTCCTGAATTAGTTCTAGTGGTAAAGAAGATGCTTCAAAATTCCAGTTCAAGTTAAACATAACAAGCTACGTTAATCTAAATTTGTAGAAGCTAAGCTACTTTAAATAAAAATCGCCAAGAAGACGATTTTCTGGTAAAATAAAGCAAGAGCCAAGATAATTTAATAACAAAACACAAAAAGAATATGTCAAAAGATAAAAGAGCCAGAAGAAAACAAAGATTAAAAAAAAGATTGCCCAAAAACATCTTTAAAAGAAAAAAATAATTTAGCCTTGTAAAAAAAATAGGGATGTTTCTGAATTTCGAATTTCAAACCAAAAAGCCCGTCGCTGGGCAATTTTTATTTTCAGCATATTTCTCTTGACAAATCTAAATAATGGGTGTTATGATATGGAATAGTTATTTACCAACAGAATAGTAAAAATTTTGATAGAAAGGAGATTTAAAATGGCAAAAATCCAACAGGACATTTTATTGGGCCGTATCAATGAAGAAATAAAAGGAGGAGCGATGACAGTGTCTGACCTAAGTAAAGAACTTCAGCGAGATATAAATAACAATGTTATTAATATAACTGTAAATAAGGGGCTAAGGTCAATACATAGCTTTCTATTACAATTTCTAACTCCATCAGCTAAAAAACATTTCAAATGGCCAGAATAGAAATAATCCGTAATACCCTACGACAATGTCGTGGGGTTTTTCTTTTATACAAAACTTAATTCATTCAATTCTTCTCTTATTCTCAACCAATCAATTGTTCTGAACGCGTCTCGTAGGGGGAGCAAATTTTAGAGCGTTAATAGCCCTCTTTTGCTTGACAAACTTATTTTTATTATGCTAAGATTAAAATGTCTGAGATAAGGAGGGGGTCCTTTTGAAAGAAAAATTTGGCTCTTTAATGGCATGGGCGGTGGGGTCGCTTGGACTTTCTATCAGACAAAGAAGGGGAGTCGCCCCCTTTCATCATTCTTCCTCCTTATCTTTATAGTTCTTTTAGGGGGCCATAGCTCAGCCGGAAGAGCGTCGCAGTTGCATTGCGAAGGTCATCGGTTCGAATCCGATTGGCTCCAGTGACGGCTTAATATCAAGCCGTCTTTTTTTGGGATAATAAATCTTGACAAATCTAAATAATGGGTGTATAATAGAAACATAGTTCATTAACAGGAAACAATGAAACTTTAAACAAAAGGGGATATAAAATGAATAAGATGCAAGATGGAGTATTTTATGACTTGGAGCCCCCGGCTGTTGTTTCGGGAAAAAGGTTTCACCGAGTCATGTGTGAACATCAAGTTCCTGGGAAACCGAACGAATATGTGGTCAAGGGAATTCCAGAAGGAGGAAATAAAGAAGAGCCGTTTATATTAAGGTTTACTCAAAAAGGTAGAGTTAGGTCTTTTCGGTCTGAAGATCAAGGACCACGCACTATAAAGTTGAGAGACTATCGAGCTTAAACCCTGCGATAATATCAAAGGGTTTTTCTTTTTTGGTATAGAATTAATTATTTAGTTGTGTTAGAATGAGAGTGTTTTCCATAGGCTTGGTGAGGGAAGAGAGTTGTTAGGGCAGAAAGGCAAATTAGTACTCAGACAAGGATGTGTAAGGTTCCTTCCAAACCGAAACAACCTTTCTTGGGGACTAGGTGTCTTCAACCTTGCACTCTCTTCTCCTCACTCATTGTTCTTTTAAATATCCAACCCCCAGTGAAGCCCTTAAGGCATTTTGCCTTTTGGGCTTTTTTTTATTGACAAGGTGTTACAAAGAGATAAAATAAAATAAAGATAGTTCATTTATAATAAATTTGGTTTCATCTTCCTATCTCCTAAATCCTGCCTCCGCAGAGTTTAGGGGCGATGACCTGATGAGATCTTCATCTCCATCTCATCAGGTTTTTTTCCTAAAACCCTTGACAGATTATCTTAAATATGGTAATATAAAAGAGTATTGAAGAAGAAATAAGGAGTCCCTGACGCTCAGAATGAAATAAATAAAAATAAAGCGCGCTCATACTCCTTTTCTCTTCTTTGGTCATCAAGGATGATGAAAGAGAGTTCTCGCCGAGTTGTAACATAAATGGCTTTGACTCCCAAATTTTTGGCAAAGCAGAGCGAATAGATAAATAATAACTCAAGGCCGCGTTCTCTTTCTCACCTTACTATTTAAGGGGCTTAAATAAGCCCCTTTTTTATTTCTTGACATATATAGAAAATTTTGTATATTTAATATATCATAGTATTGTTGTTTTAAAACTAAAGGAGCTGAAAATGGAAAATAAAAAAATACCTTTACAGGCTTGTTCAAAATGCGAATCTTGTGGGGTTACTGAAATAAAACGTCAGTGGGAAGAAGACGAATTATCCACCGATACTCCTCTTGTCGGATATTACGAGTGCGAAAATTGCCACTTTACTTGGACTATAATATTAGCAAGAAGAAAAGCCAAAGCAACCCCTATTTAAGCCCGTTTAAGATTGAATCTTACGGGCTTTTTTTGTTTCAAGTTTTACACAGGTTGTTTTATTTTTATTATGGTAATATGGTAAAATATAACAATTTGGAGGATAAAACAAAAGAACTTGGAAACCGAGTTTCCAAGTTCGGTTCCACCGAAAAGTTTATAGTAGGCACGAGGAAGCGGAGCGACCGAGTGCCTAGGGATTAGAGAAATGGCTAGGGTTATTAAAAACAATTGGGCATATTTTCTGGTGATTTCGGTTATTTTTGTTATGGTGACGGTTTGGATTTTTTCTGCCAGGCCTCAGATTTGGAAAAAGCCAGCTTTTCCGCCGGAAATTCAGGAAGCGAGCGCTACCGAGGCTTTGACTAATGGTACTTTTACCGGCGGAACAGAGGGCTGGACTCTTGATGAGACTGCTTATGACGATGCAGAATATCAAGCAGGTCCTGGATCAATTACAACCCAGACCGTAGTAGGAAAGAATAGGGCAGCAACCGGAACCTGTACTCACAACAGTGTCATATCAACAAATGCTGCTGATACAGTTACCCTTAATTTATACTGGAAAAAACTCTATGTAGGGGTGGGATCACCTGTTACCCATACCATATCAGTACAGATACAAACTGCTGGCGGAGACTGGTCTAATCCAACCATAATATGGGACCATACCATAGCTGGTAGCCAGGATTGGACTCAAGTTGTCGACTTAGATGTTTCAGAGTATTTTGGCACAGGGGAATATGACTATCGTTATTACATGGATTTGCAGAATCCTAATGAGAAAGATACTCAAACAACTGCTTGGTTTGACGAGACTAGTTTTGATGTAGTTTCTGCTGCAGCTGCTTCAGTTACCGTAGAAGATGGGATTGTTGCCTATGGAATTTTAGCTCCTGGCGCTACCATGGATACACTTAGCTTAATCCCGATTGACACCCAACATGCAGGCAATAATGGTGATGCCGCAGCAGATTTTAACATTAAAGGTTATGATTCAGTTGCCTGGTCATTATCTACTATTGACGCCGGGGTAAATATATACATGCACAAATTCGCTACAGACGGGGGCACAATCTGGACAGCGCTGGCCACAACCGACTATACGACCCTGGCTAAGGGCATTTCTGTGGGTGCTACTCAGGATTTTGATTTAAGGATTTACATGCCTACTGATACCTCAAGTTGGGCTACCCAAGACGTTAATGTAACTATTCAGGCAGTATTATCGCCATAAGAAAAGTCGGTAGAGACCTACTTGGAAACCGAGTTTCCAAGTAGGGGATATTGTTGCTTTCGCTTTTTTATATTATAGTAAAATAAGGATGTGGATAACTTTTTTGATAAGAGATGCTAAAATTATACTAATTTAGTAAAAAACTAAAAGGTCGAGTTTTATGTTAAATATATTAAAAAGATAATTTGATATGAAATTTTTAATTTCCAGCATTTTTCTTTTAGCGTTGGTTGGGATAGTGATAGGAATAACGGTCTTATCTGGTGGGACGCAGGATGTTACTGCCACAGTTAGAGCCAAAAGCGTTTCGGTTAGTGTAACACCTGGGACCGTTGCTTACGGAACAGTAGCGCTTAGCGGCACCGCCGATACAACCAGTGCCCAAACCCAAACTGCAGAGAACGATGGGACTGTTACCGTAGACTTTAAGATTATTGGTGTTGATACGACAGCCTGGAAATTGCTGGATACTCGAGGAGATAATCAATATTTTCACGAATTTGCTACCGATGGAGGCACTGCCTGGACCGATATGGCCACATCAGGAACAGGCTACACGACCATGTGGCCAGGCGTGGCAGAAAGCGCTACCAGGGACTTTGATTTAAGGATTGGCATGCCTGTTACTACTTCAAGTTATGCTACCCAGGATGTTAATATAACTATCCAAGCTTCTGAGTGATAATTTGTAAATTCATCGTAATAAGTTTTAGTTGTTAAGCAGTTTGTAAAATAATGAAAAAATTTAGTGTTTTTTTGATTTGTCTCAGCCTGATTTTTCCAGCCGTAGTTCTTGCCAGAGTTGGCGTTGGAATAGGCACTGGTAGGATAACCTTAGATGAGCCCTTAAAGTCAGGGGGCATATATAATCTTCCATCTTTGACTATTTTAAATACTGGAGATGAACCCTGTCAATATGAAGCGGGAATTGCCTATCATAAAGACCAACCTCAACTTAAGCCAGCTGAGGAATGGTTTCAATTTGACCCTCCATCATTTCATTTAGAGCCAGGGGGAGCGCAGGTGGTGGCAGTCCAATTAATTTTACCATTGGAAACTAAACCCGGAGATTATTTTGCCTATCTGGAGGGTCGTTCGGCCAAAGAAACTAAACCGGGCGTCGTCAGTATTGGGGTAGCAGCGGCTGCTAAACTTTACTTTACTATAGCTCCGGCAAACATCTGGCAGGCAATCTATTATCGGCTTTCTGATTTATGGAAAATCTATTCTCCTTGGCCTACAATTGTCTTAGTCCTTATAATCGGAGCTGTGCTTGTTATTCTCTTTAGAACCATCTTTAGAAAGTTTTTTAAACTCCGTATTGGGATTAGCAAAAAATAAAAAACAAAGATTAATTCAATTAGCAAGGATGAATGAAAATAGAAAATTTCCAAATTTTTGTTATTGCATTACTATTACCCGTCGTAGTGGCGACGGTTTTTAGTTTTCATAATGTTCAGGCCCAGACAGCTGGTGTTACAGCTACAGTTAAAATAAGTGTTTGCGGCAACGGAATTGTTGAAGCAGATGAAGAATGTGATAAAGATGATTTAAATAAGCAAACTTGTGAGGGGCTTGGTTATGATGGTGGTATTTTGAGCTGTGATAACGCTTGTGAATTTGATGTTTCTAATTGTACTACTGACCGGGCTCCTACAGGCGGCGGCGGCGGCGGTTATGTTCCGCCACCAACTGAAACTAAGGTTATTATTAAAGGGAAAGCTTATCCAAACTCTCAAATTACAATTTTAAAGGATGGTA
>Ga0114920_10000072_pt1 | contig 44595 bp, 54 predicted proteins | sample ChitaG_FD_88683 | JGI IMG/M metagenome (GOLD analysis project Ga0114920, IMG submission 88683) | Deep subsurface microbial communities from South Pacific Ocean to uncover new lineages of life (NeLLi) - Chile_00310 metaG | ecosystem: Environmental > Aquatic > Marine > Oceanic > Sediment ...
ACCTTTACCATCATGAATACTGGTGAAGTCAAGAATATCAAACTGGAGACCTCGTCCGGCCTGGCCCGCTTTGATCGGGCGGCCATTGGCGTTATTCAACGGATGGAATGGGGGCGGCCGTTTCCGGAGAAGTTCAAAGACTATGACGGTTACCATATCCGGATGCCGTTTGAATACGTGCCACAGTGACGGGAAAAATAATGACCAGACAGAGAACATTGGCCATCGGGGCCGGGGCGATTGTGTTGTGGTCTTTGGCGTGTTCGGCCGCCCTCGCCGGTAAGTATGGTGAAATCATTGCCTCAATCAGGACCGGAGTCTTCGAGCCCTACCGGATCGGTGTCGATGACTTCGTTTCCCGGGATCCCGCCGCACGGCCTGATGTTTCTCGGACGGCCAGAGAGATCTCCGACATTATCCGGGCCGACCTGGAGTTTTCCTACCTGTTCACCACCCGCGCGCCCGACCCCGAATACCTGGAAGTCTTCGGCGTGACGAAGCTGAGCCTCTATGATTGGGAAAAGCTGTACGTGGGGTACGTACTGGTCGGCGAGGTGGAAGTTGAAGAAAACAGCGCGATTATTGTTGCATACACCCTCTACAGTGTCCACCGGCGGCTGAAACCGGAGAAAGTTTTCTCGCGCAAGCTCCGTGCGGGCTTGTCCGACGTGCGCCTTCTGGCGCACAGTATCGCCGATGGCGTCTACCACAAGATCACCGATCTCCAGGGAGTCTTCCGCTCACGCATCGCCTATTCCCACGTCGATGATTCGGTGGGCAAAGAGATTTATATTTGTGATTTCGACGGGCATTCTCCGTTGCGCGCGACGTTTGACCGCTCCCTTAACGTCTCGCCGCGCTGGGCCTCGGCGGACGAGATTTCCTACACCTCTTATAAGAGAGGCAATCCCGACCTCTGGCTCCTGGACATGCGCCAGGGTGAGAACACACGCATCTGCTCGTATCCCGGATTGAATTCGGCGGCGGCGTGGTCGCCCGACGGCTCCCGTTATGCGGTTACCCTGACGAAGGACGGCGACGCCGAGCTTTACATTTTCCGCAAAGGCTCGAAGAAGGGGCGCCGCGTGACTTACAGTCAGGGCATCGATTCCTCGCCGACCTGGTCGCCCGACGGAAAGTATTTGGCCTTCACCTCCGACCGTTCCGGAACGCCGCAGATCTACATTATGGACACTGACGGGGGGAACGTCCAGCGGTTGACCTACCAGGGCGGGCACAACGATTCCCCGGCCTGGTCGCCGACTCTGGACCTCATCGCCCTTGTCTCCCGGGGTCCGGATGGGAAATTCAACGTCTGGACGATAACACCCAACAGCACGCACCTGCGCCAGTTGACCTCCGTGGGGGATAACGAAAACCCGCAGTGGTCGCCTGATGGGTTGCATATTGTGTTTTCCTCGACGCGCACGGGAGAAAAAGAAATCTACACAATGGACTTTACCGGGCAGAATGTGCGGCGGATTACCCGTGGCGGCGGCAACGCCAACCCCTCGTGGTCGCCGAAGTAGGCCGAAGCGGGGTAGAAATACGGGGCGTGTTGGGCAAAGTGCTGGATAACACCAGGAGGTATGGTCCGCGCGGTCGGGATTGCTGAAAGAAAATGGCTCGGGCAGTCAAATTCATGTTGACCGCGTGCGGTAACGTCGCAACTTATATACCAACGTGGGTGAAATGGGATGTAAGTCATACGGGAACAAGGAGGGTGAAACCGTGAAGAAACTCTTGTACGCGGCGGCCTTGGCTGCTGCGGTAAGCATCTTGTTGGGATGCGGCCCGAAACCGGCGGTCGAGCCGGAAGCGGAGCAGCCCGAAGCAGAGCCGATGGAAGAACGTGCCGAGCCTCCAACAGCTGAGGAGCCCGGCGCGACCGTGGAACCGGGGGAAGTCGAGGCCGTGCCGGAGATCGGATTTGGCCGCATCCACTTCGATACGGACAAATGGAATATCAAGGAAGAAGCACGGGAGATTCTGAAGAAGAATGCTGACCTGTTACGCGAGCACTCCGAGATTGCAATTATCATCGAAGGGCACTGCGACGAACGCAACACGGTGGAATATAACCTCGCCCTGGGTGAACGCCGCGCCGAGGCAACCAGGAAATACTTAATTAAACTGGGGATCGATGCCTCCCGGCTCAACACCATCTCGTACGGCGAGGAACGCTCGATTGCCTACGGGCATGACGAGAGTTCGTGGTGGCAAAACCGCCGGGCCGAGTTTGCCGTTGCCCGGTAACGCGGCCGGTTAGCGGAATCCGGACCGCGGGGGAAAATCGCATCAACTTACCCTGTCCTTGCGCAGGGGAGCAAAGCACTAGGAGAATTGCAGCGAGTGGAGCCGTGAAATCAGGACAGCACAGAATCTGGCGGGCGGCTGTCGTCTTCATCATTGCCGCCTGGGGAGTCGGCTGCGTGCCGCGGGATACCTTAGAAAAAATGCAGGATCAGCTTAACTACCTGGAGTCCGCGTCCCGCCGTGACTTAAGGAAAACAGACCGGATGGATTCGGTGTTGACCGAGAACACCAATGCCAACCGGGAACTGCGTGCCGATGTCTACGTCGCGCTTGACGAACTCCGGCAAGAACTGACGGCGATTAAGGAAAACATCGCTGATCTGGGGGCGAAGATCGACCGGCGGGGCACAGAACACGCGGTACTCATCTATCCAGATCAAACCGGGACGGATACCACCGGCGCTGCCGCACCTGGTTCGACGTCAACCCCCGGCGCCGAAATGCTCGCGGTGAATTGCGGCGAACTATACGAGCAGGCGTTCAAAGATCTGCGCTATGGGAACTACGAACTGGCGATAGAGGGGTTCGAGGAGTTCTTGCGCACGTGCGCCTCGTCTCCGGATGTCCCCCGGGCGCTCTACTGGCTGGGTGAATGCCATTATTCCAATGAAGATTATGCCGTGGCCATCGATGTGTTTAAGCGCCTGATCGACGATTTTCCCAGCATCGACCGGGTGCCGTCGGCGCTATTTAAACTGGGGCGGTGCCATGAACAGTCCGATCAGCCACGCCATGCAAAAACGTACTACGAACGCTTGATCAAGGAGTACCCCCGGGCCATCGAGAGCCGCCCTGCTGAAAGCCGGTTAAATGCCCTGAAGTTGGAGGGGGGAGGTTGAGGGCACCACCAGCCCGGAGATATGACGCGGGTATTCTGCCTGGTTGGTGATGCCGTGTGCTTTTGAGAGCGGAGGAGGTGGTGCAATACCGGGCGCCGGCCTTCCCGTAAATCGGGCAGGTTGTGGCGGGACCGGGGCATCTTTCGGCAGGAATTGTCAAATATTTCAGCCGGTTATCCGATAGAAAGATTGATGAATAATCCATGGGTCGACAACGCATTACGGCCGGCGAAGCTGATGAGAGGCTGCCCGTCGGCCGGGGCCACCGGGCAAATCGGCCTTGGCGGGCCGATACCTGTCACCGTTGAGTTGCGTGATGACCTCCCGCTTGTGGCCGCGTTCTACGATCAGGAATCCGACACTCTCTCGGTGCACATTTTGCCGTTTGAGCCGTACTATGCTTCAGTGGAGTCGGGTGATATCCGGATCGATACCGATGAGTACGGCCGGCCAGTATTTATGGAGGTGACGCGGCCGGGGGAAGGATGGCACGTCGATCCTGCGTTTTCGGTTCCGGTGGCCGATTCGGATGGTGTCTTGCGTTTCCGGGAGATCCGTCGGCGGTTTTCGCCGGGCACGGTGTATGCCGACCAGCGGCGGGAAAATGTGTGCGTGAAGTTTCTGGCTCGGCAGGGGCAAGAGGTGATTCGCCTGGCCGAAAACCTGCTGGCCGAAACGGCAGATGGCTTCTTGGTAGCGTTATGGGTGCTGGGGCTGAAGATGGATTTCGCCGGGCGGAAACAGACCAGGTGGCGTGTCGCAACGGCGCTGCGGCTGCGCCGCAGTGGTCGCCGCTGGCGCTGTTACAGCAGGGGAGAGTTAGCCGAGGAGTTGCGGGGGGGCTGAAAAAAAGACATTTTTTTTCTTGACATATTTGGCTGGAGGCCTAATATACTAGTTTTGATTGGGTGAGCATGCCTTGGGTGTGGTTCAGCTCGCCCGATTTTTTGCGTGGGCTGGCCCATGTAGCTCAGTTGGTAGAGCACATCCTTGGTAAGGATGAGGTCACCGGTTCAATTCCGGTCGTGGGCTCTTCTGCAGAAAGCCGTTCGGCCGCGGGTAGCGGGGAAAAAGAACAACCCATATCGGGAGGAGAACCTCGGGCATGGCAAAGGAGAAATTTGAAAGGACAAAACCCCACGTCAATGTGGGGACGATCGGTCATGTCGATCATGGCAAAACGACGCTGACCGCGGCGATCACAATGATCCTCAACCGCAAGGGGCAGGCTGCGGTGGTGAAGTTCGATGAAATCGACAACGCCCCGGAAGAGCGGGAACGTGGGATTACGATCGCGACCGCGCACATCGAATATGAGACGGAAAAACGCCATTACGCGCACGTTGACTGCCCGGGGCACGCCGATTATGTGAAGAATATGATCACCGGCGCCGCCCAGATGGATGGGGCGATTCTCGTCGTCGCCGCTTCGGACGGCCCCATGCCCCAGACGCGCGAGCATATCCTTCTGGCCCGCCAGGTGGGGGTGCCCTACATCGTCGTCTACCTCAACAAAATCGACATGGTCGATGACCCCGAGCTTCTTGATCTGGTGGAGCTCGAAGTGCGTGATCTGCTCACCAAGTATGAATTCCCCGGTGATGACATTCCCGTTATTCGCGGGTCGGCTCTGGAGGCGATGAACGAGTCGCTGAAGCCGGAGGTCAAAGACTCCCCGGCGTTTAAGAGTGTTTATGAGCTCCTGGATGCCATCGACGAGTACATCCCCGAGCCAAAGCGTGAAGTTGACAAGCCGTTCTTGTTGCCGGTGGAGGACGTCTTCTCGATCACCGGCCGCGGGACTGTGGGTACCGGGCGTGTTGATCGTGGGCGGATCAAAAAGGGCGACGAGCTCGAGCGTGTCGGGATTAAGGAAACCCGCAAAACCGTTTGCACCGGCGTGGAGATGTTCCGCAAGATACTGGACTACGCCCAGGCCGGCGATAACGTCGGGTTGCTTCTGCGCGGGATCGAAAAGGATGAGCTGGAGCGCGGGATGGTCTTGGCCAAACCCGGATCGATCACCCCGCACACCCGGTTCAAAGGGCAGGTCTACGTCCTGACCAAGGAAGAGGGCGGCCGGCATACGCCATTCTTTAAAGGGTATCGGCCCCAGTTCTACTTCCGCACCACCGACGTGACCGGAGTGGCTGATCTGCCGGAAGGCACCGAAATGGTCATGCCGGGTGACGACGTTCTCTTGGAAGTGGAATTAATTACCGCGATTGCGATGGAGAAGGGGCTGCGCTTTGCCATCCGTGAGGGTGGCCGTACCGTCGGCGCGGGTGTGATCACCGAGATAATTGAATAGCATTCCGATTAGAAGCGGGAGGCCCGCCTTAGGGGGCCGCTAAGACACCGAATTCGGGAGATTATGTCGTATGCCGCGAGACAAAATCATCCTCGCCTGCGGCGAGTGCAAGCGCCGCAATTACACCGGCACCAAGAATAAGCGCACTCATCCCGATCGGGTCAACCACAAGAAATACTGCCCCTTTTGTCGGAAACACACGCCGCATAAGGAAACACGCTAAGGCGGGTGGTTACCCTCCGGTGCGGACGGAAAGTGAGCGACACAGGTCTGTAGCTCTAATTGGTTAGAGCACCGGTCTCCAAAACCGGGGGGTGGGGGTTCGAATCCCTCCAGACCTGCCAATACGGGTGGATCCCGGGATGATTGACAAAATCAAACGGTACTGGCGGGAGACGGTCGCCGAGCTGTACAAGGTGACCTGGCCCTCCAAAGAGGAGCTCATCGGCTCCACGATCGTCACGATCATCGTCTCGATGGCCCTGGGTTTTTTCATTTTCGCGGTGGACATGGGGCTTTCTCAGGCCATGCGCCTCGTTTTGGGATTTTAAATGATCAAGAAGTGGTACGTGGCTCATACTTATTCGGGGCATGAGCAAAAGGCCCGGCGTTATCTGCAGTCCGCGATGGTCAATGCCAGCATGGAGGAATATTTCGGCGAGATCAAAATTCCCACTGAGGAAGTCGTGGAGATGAAGCAGGGGCGCCGCACCACGTCCACCAAGAAGTTCCTGCCGGGGTATATCCTGATTGAGCTGGCGTTGACCAGGGAAACGCAGCATCTGGTGATCAGCACGCCGGGGATCACCAGTTTCGTCGGGTCGGGGGGCAAACCGGTACCGCTCTCACAGGAGGAAGTGGACCGCGTCCTGGGGCAGATGGACAGAACCCGCACCGCCGAGGTGAGCAAAACCCCGTTCCGCGTCGGTGATCCGGTGAAGGTCATCGACGGGCCGTTCAACGACTTTTCCGGAGTCGTTTCGGAGGTCAACATGGAACGCAAGAAACTGAAGGTCATGGTTTCCATCTTTGGGCGGCCGACCCCGGTGGAACTCGATTTCCTCCAGGTACAAGGTGCGTGAGAAAGGCCGGGAGTCCTGATGACTAAACCGATTACCGGGTACATCAAGCTGCAGATTCCTGCGGGTAACGCCAGCCCCGCGCCGCCGGTCGGGCCGGCGCTCGGCCAGCAGGGCGTCAACATCATGGAGTTCTGCAAGGCGTTTAATGCTCGCACGCAATCACAGGTGGGGCTGATTATCCCGGCCGTGATTACCGTTTACCGGGATAAGTCATTTACCTTTATCACCAAGACCCCGCCGGCGGCCGTGCTGTTGAAAAAAGCGGCAGGAATCGAGAAGGCGTCGGGCGAGCCCAACCGTAACAAGGTCGGGAGCGTCACCAAAGACCAGGTAAGGGAAATAGCCACGCTCAAGATGCCGGATCTGAACGCGGCCGGCGAGGAAGCGGCGATGCGGCTGATTGAGGGAACCGCACGCAGCATGGGCATCGAAGTCGTGTGATTTCGTGCCCCCGTCGGCGGGGGATTGGCCCGGCGCGATATGGGGAAGTAAGGGAACATGCCTCCGGCGAATTGAAGCGGATTGCCCGGCATCGGTTGAGCGATAAATCGTTATGAAAAAAGGAAAGAAATATCTGGCCGCCCGGGGAAAGATCGACCGGCAGAAGGTATATCCGCTCGACGAAGCGTTGAAGCTGGTCAAAGAGACGATGTACGCCAACTTCGATGAAACAATCGAGGCCTCGTTGCGGCTGGGCGTTAACCCCAAGCATGCCGACCAGATGGTTCGCGGGACCGTGGTTTTGCCCCACGGCATTGGCAAGGACGTGCGCGTCCTGGTCTTTGCCAAAGGAGAAAAAGAAGATGAAGCCCGGGAAGCAGGAGCTGACTACGTCGGCTCGGAGGAGTATATCGAGAAAATCAAGGGTGGCTGGCTGGACTTTGATGTTGCCGTGGCCACTCCGGATATGATGAAATCGGTGGGAAAGCTCGGCCGAATTCTCGGCGCGCGGGGGCTGATGCCCAACCCGAAGTCCGGCACGGTAACCCTGGATGTAACCAAAGCGGTCAGAGAGCTGAAAGCCGGCAAGATTGCCTTTCGCGTGGACAAGGCGGGAAACATCGGTGTCCCCTTGGGCAAAGCGTCTTTTGACCAGGAAAAACTCAGCGAGAATCTGCGCGCATTGATGGAGGCGATTTTGCGGGCCAGGCCGGCCGCGGCCAAGGGGCAGTATGTTCGCCACCTGGCTATTTGCTCGACAATGGGGCCGGGGATTAAGGTTGATGCGGCCCGGCTGATCGTGGAAATGAAACAGTAAATCCTCTCCCGGTGCAATTGCCCGAGCGGGGTGCAAAACTTAGCCCGGTCAGTGCGGTGTGCCGCGGCCGGGAATTCTGTCTGGATATAAAGAAGGGTAAGACAAAATGCCACGCCCGGAAAAGATACAGCGGGTGGCGGAGATGACCGAGAAGCTTAGGGCGGCCCGGAACATCTTCGTCGCCGATTACTCCGGCCTGAACGTGATTGATATCACCGAGCTGCGCAAAAAGTTGCGGGAAACCGGGGTCATCTTCCGCGTAGAGAAAAACACCCTCCTGCGCCGCGCGGCTTCGAACCTGGGCTGGGATGAGCTAATCCCCGGGTTTAGGGGGCCGACAGCCGTGGCATTATCCCGGGAAGACCCAACCGTTGCGGCCAAGATTCTATATGAGTTTTACAACCGGCTGGAAAAGCCGAAAGTCCGCGTATTTCGCATTGATGAGCGCCTGTACGAATCGGATGAGTTAAGGTCGCTGGCGGAGTTGCCGCCACGGGATGTGCTTTTGGCCCATCTGGCCGCGGCAATCGAATCCCCGCTTTCTTCGCTGGTCGGCACCCTGGAAGGCGTCATCCGCGGATTCATTCTCACTATCGAGGCCATGGTGGACAAGAAGAAGTCTGAAGGCGGTTCCGCCGCAGAACCAAAGAAGAAAGAATAAAACCTATCAATATCGAGGGAAGTGACGTGCCTCAAGAAAGCAACACTATTGAGCAGGTGGTCGGTTTGATCGAGAATATGTCGGTTTTGGAACTGGCCGACCTGTCGAAAACCCTGCAGAAGAAATTCGGGGTCTCGGCAGCGATGCCGATGCCGGTGGCGGTGGCGGCGCCCGGGGCCGCGGCCACTGCGGCTCCTGAGGCCGAAAAAACCGAGTTTACGGTTGCCTTGACCGCCATCGGTGACAAAAAAATCCAGGTGATCAAGGCCGTGCGCGAGATCACGGGCCTCGGGCTCAAAGAGTCCAAGGAGCTGGTCGACAAGGTGCCGAGCAGCATCAAGGAAAACATCCCCAAAGACGAAGCCGAGACTGTCCAGAAGAAGCTTCTGGACGCGGGAGCGACGGCGGAAATCAAGTAACGTGCCGTTGTCTGCGGGGTGGCAAGGATTAGAACAGATGTCCGGTTGGGAGTCCCCCCCGGGGTGTTGTAGCCCCGGTCGATAACGTATTTCTCGAAGGCAGTTGGCATCTATCCCGGCGTGGTGCTCCGCCATCCGTGCGGCCACGAAAAAGCCGACGCAAAGGAGCGTGAGACAATTGCAACAGTCTGACGGAAACAAACGGTATTCGTACGGGCGGATCAAGAGAGCCAGCGAAATGCCGAACTTTCTTGACGTCCAGTTGAAGTCCTACGAGCGCTTTTTGCAGGCCGACGTCCCGCCGGAGAAACGCCGGTGTCAGGGATTGCAGGAAATCTTTCTGGCAGTGTTCCCCATCGCCGACGTCCACGAGAATTACTTGCTGGAGTTCGTGTCGTACTCGGTGGGTAAGCCGCGGTATGAAGTCTCCGAGTGCAAAGAGCGCAACATGACTTATGCCGCACCGCTGAAGGCAACCTTGCGGCTGGTGAGCAAAGCCCCGGCGGAAAAGGGCAGCAAAGGCCCCCGGCCGGTTAAGGATGTCCTGGAGCAGGATGTGTTCCTGGGTGAGATGCCACTGATCACCGACCACGGCACCTTTGTGATCAACGGGGCCGAACGTGTTGTGGTCAGCCAGCTACACCGCTCCCCGGGCGTGTTTTTCGATGAGACAATCCATCCCAACGGGAAGCGGTTGTACTCGGCGCGCATCATTCCCTTCCGTGGGTCCTGGGTCGAATTGGAGTTCGACATCAACGATATCCTCTATGTGCATATCGATTCCCGGCGCAAGATACCGGTGACATTGCTTTTGCGGGCGTTGGGGTTTTCCTCTGACGAAGAAATCCTGCGCCTGTTTTATCCGGTCAAGACGGTCAAAAACCTCGGGCGAAAGCTCAATAAACTGGTCGACTGCATTTGCGCCGAGGGGGTCATTGACGAATCAACTGGTGAGGCGCTGATCCTGGCCGGCGACCCGATCACCGAGGAGTTTATCGAAAAGATCAAGGAATACCAGCTGGATTCGCTCGATCTTCTGGACGTTGATCCGCAAAAGGACGCCCTGGCCATTTCCAAGACCTTTAAGAAGGATCCGACGAAGTCCCGTGAAGAAGCGCTCTTCAAGATCTATTCGCTTTTGCGTCCCGGTGAACCCCCGACTTTGGAGGCTGCCGAAGCGCTGTTGGCACGGATGTTCTTTAACATCAAGCGCTACGACCTGGGAGCGGTCGGCCGGTACATGATCAACCAGCGTTTGGGTGGGGAAGTCCCTTTGAGCACCACCGTCCTGGATAAGTCCGATTTTGAGCGCATCATTGCCTACCTGATCAGACTGCGCAACGGTGAGGGGTTCACCGATGATATCGACCATCTGGGTAACCGCCGGGCGCGTTCGGTCGGCGAGCTGTTATCCAACTTGTTCTCGGTGGGTCTTTCCCGTGTGGCCCGCACGATCCGGGAGCGGATGAGTCTGAAGGATTCCGACTCGATCACGCCGCACGACCTGGTCAATGCGCGCACCGTCTCGGCCGTTATTGATACCTTCTTCGGTTCCAGCCAGCTGTCCCAGTTTATGGATCAGACCAACCCGCTGGCCGAGTTAACCCACAAACGCCGCCTTTCGGCTCTGGGGCCGGGTGGGCTGACACGGGAACGGGCCGGTTTCGAGGTACGTGACGTGCACCATACACACTACGGTCGAATGTGCCCCATTGAGACCCCGGAGGGCCCGAATATCGGCCTGATCGCCTCCCTGGCCACCTTCGCCCGCATCAACGAGTATGGCTTTCTGGAAACTCCATACTGCAGAGTCAAGAACGGGAAGGTCACCGAGGAGATCGTCTACCTCACGGCCGACCAGGAAGATAAATACAATATCACGCAGGCGAGCGAACCGCTGGATAAGAACGGACGGTTGGTAAATCCCATGATTCGCACGCGGCAGCGTTCGGATTACCCGGAAATCCCGCGGGAGAAAGTCGATTTCATCGACGTGGCTCCTGAGCAGCTGGTGTCGGTAGCGGCGTCGATCATCCCGTTTTTGGAGCACGATGATGCCAACCGCGCGCTGATGGGTTCGAACATGCAGCGCCAGGCGGTGCCGCTGCTGATCACCGATTCGCCGATCGTGGGCACGGGGATTGAAGGCAAGGCGGCAGCTGATTCCGGGGCGGTCATCATGGCCAAAAACGCCGGCTTGGTTGAAGAAATCGACGCCGAGCGCATCGTCATTCGCCCCAGGTCGAAAGATTTGGCCGGTGAACTCGGGTTCGAGGAGCCGGATGTCTATGAGCTGCCGAAGTTTCAACGCTCCAACCAGAATACCTGCATTAACTTCCGGCCCGTCGTTGCCCAGGGGCAAAAAGTGGAGGCCGGTCACGTGATTGCCGATGGACCCGCGGTGGATCGCGGGGAGTTGGCCCTTGGCTTCAATGTGCTGGTTGCCTTCGTGCCCTGGCAGGGGTACAACTTCGAGGACGCGGTCGTCATCTCCGAGCAGCTTCTCCAGAAGGACATCTATACTTCCATTCATATTGAGGAATTCGAACTGCAAGTCCGCGACACCAAGCGCGGGGCCGAGGAAATCACCCGTGAGATTCCCAATGTCGCTGAGGACATGCTGGCCAACCTTGATGAGAACGGGGTGGTGCGGGTCGGCGCCGAGATCGAAGCGGGGGACATCCTGGTCGGAAAAGTTACGCCAAAAGGGGAAACCGAGCTCTCGCCTGAAGAACGGCTTTTGCGGGCGATCTTCGGGGAGAAGGCCGGTGATGTCAAAGACGCTTCGCTCAAGGCCCCGCCGGGGATGAAGGGCATTGTCATCTCCACCCGGGTATTCTCGCGCAAGGAGCGTACCGAGGACGCCAAACGGCGGGAGAAAAACGAAATCGCCACCGTCAGAAGACACATCAATAGAGAAATTGAAACGATCCGCAGGCAGCGTAATGAACGGCTGGGTGAGATTCTCGAGGGTATGCCCACCAGGACCATCCGCTCGACCGAGGACGATTCGGTGCTCCTCAAGGCGGGTTACAAGTACAAATCGGGCACCTTCGACCAGATCGATATCGAGATAGCTGAAACTCCCGATGGCTTTACCGATGACCCGAAGGTCGATCGCCGGGCCAACCGGGTGCGCGATGAGGCGGCGCGGTTGATCGCGGCCAAGAAAACCCAGATGGACATCGAGGTCGAAAAGATTATCCGCGGCGCCGAGCTCGCCCCCGGGGTCAAGCAACTGGTCAAGGTGTTGGTGGCGGTCAAGCGGAAACTCTCCGTCGGCGACAAAATGGCCGGGCGGCACGGAAATAAAGGTGTCGTTTCCAAGATCGTTCCCGTCGAGGACATGCCGCACATGGAGGACGGCACGCCGGTGGACATCCTGCTTAATCCGCTGGGTGTCCCGTCGCGCATGAACGTCGGGCAGATTCTGGAGACTCACCTGGGCTGGGCCGCGCGCAAAAAAGGTATCAAGGTCGCTTCCCCCGTCTTTGACGGCGCCTCGCTGGAGGATATCCGCACCGCGCTGCGCGAGGCGGGGCTCCCTGAAGATGGCAAGGCAACTTTGTATGAGGGCCGCACCGGCGAGCCCTTTGATCAAAAAATCACCGTGGGATATATCTATATGATGAAGCTGTCGCACCTTGTCGATGACAAGATCCACGCCCGCTCGATCGGGCCGTACTCGTTGGTCACCCAGCAGCCGCTGGGGGGAAAGGCGCAGTTCGGCGGCCAGCGGTTTGGGGAGATGGAAGTCTGGGCGATGGAAGCCTACGGTGCCGCTTACGCGCTCCAGGAGATGCTTACCGTGAAGTCCGACGACGTGATCGGGCGCTCGAAGGTTTACGAGGCGATCGTCAAGGGGGACAATCCTCCCGAGCCGGGCGTCCCGGAATCGTTCAACGTCCTGGTCAAAGAGTTGCAGAGCCTCGGACTGGACGTGTCGCTGGTGGAGAAATAGCCAGGGGAGGCGGCTGGCAGTTTACCGAGGGATCGCGGATACGGTAAGACAGGGGAGTCAGATTCGTTGCCGGACGGGTATGGTGAGAGTTGCTCAACCGGCAAGAAGCGGCGCGCGATGCGAAAACTGAGAAAAATTGCCCGGAGGCAGGGGTGTCATTGACCATCCCTTAGCGGGATATTCCTGTGGGATAGGACAGGAGGGATAACTCGTGGCTGGTTTTGCAGTCAAACCGACCAAGCGGCCGGCGGATTTTACCGCCATTAAAATCCAGTTGGCGTCACCGGAGGTCATCAAGTCATGGTCATACGGCGAGGTGACCAAGCCCGAGACGATCAACTACCGCTCGTTCAAGCCCGAGCGTGATGGGTTGTTCTGCGAACGCATATTCGGTCCGGTCAAGGACTGGGAGTGCAACTGCGGCAAGTATAAGCGCGTGCGTTTCCGCGGGATCGTTTGCGACCGCTGCGGGGTAGAGGTTACCCAGTCCAGGGTCAGGCGCGAGCGGATGGGGCATATCGAGTTGGCTGTGCCGGTTACGCATATCTGGTATGTCAAGTCCGCGCCCTCCCGCATCGGCTATCTTCTTGGTGTGTCGGTCCGTGAGCTCGAGCGCGTGCTCTATTATGAGAAATACCTGATCATTGACCCGGGTGACACCGAGCATAAGGAGTCCGATGTCATCAGCGAGGAGGAGTACCTCGAATCAAGGGAATCCGGCAAAGAGTTCTCCGCCGGGATGGGCGCGGAGGCAGTTGACCAGGTCTTAAGAAAGATCGACGTTGATGAGTTGTCCCTCTCTTTACGCGCGCAGGTCAAAGTGGAGACCTCTGTCCAGCGCAAGAAAGACACCCTCAAGCGCCTGCGGGTGATCGAGTCCTTCCGCCAGTCACAAAACCGCCCGGAGTGGATGGTCTTAAAGACCTTGCCGATCATCCCACCCGATCTGCGGCCTTTGGTTCCCCTGGAAGGCGGCCGGTTTGCCACCTCCGATCTAAACGATCTGTATCGCCGCGTGATCAACCGCAACAATCGCTTGAAAAAGTTGATCAACATCAAGGCGCCGGATGTGATTTTGCGCAATGAAAAGCGCATGTTGCAGGAAGCGGTCGACGCGCTTTTGGATAACGGCCGGCGCACGCAGTCGGTGCGTGGTGATTCCCGGCGGCCGCTGAAGTCACTCTCCGATTTGCTGAAGGGCAAGCAGGGGCGTTTCCGCCAGAACCTGTTGGGCAAGCGCGTCGATTACTCGGGCCGCTCGGTGATCGTGGTCGCTCCGGAACTCAAAATCCACCAGTGCGGCCTGCCGAAGAACATGGCCCTGGAGTTGTTCAAGCCCTTTATCATCATGAAGCTTGAGGAAAAAGGCTACGTCCAGACCGTCAAATCGGCCAAGCGACTGGTGGAGCGTGAGCGCCCGGAGGTCTGGGATATCCTTGAGGAAATCATTGGTGAGCATCCCGTCCTGCTCAACCGTGCGCCGACGCTGCATCGGCTGGGGATTCAGGCGTTTTATCCGGTCCTGGTCGAAGGCAAAGCGATAAAGCTGCACCCGTTGGTCTGTGAGGCGTTCAATGCCGACTTTGACGGCGACCAGATGGCCGTACATATTCCCCTGTCGTTTGAAGCGCAACTGGAAGCGCGGGTTTTGATGTTTTCCTCGAACAACATTCTCTCGCCCGCTTCGGGCCGGCCCGTTTGTACGCCTTCACAGGATATGGTTTTGGGGTGCTATTACCTGACCAAGGACCGCCCGGGAGGCAAGGGAGAGGGGAAGGTTTTCTCCTCGCCGGAGGAGGCGCTGCTGGCGGAGAATTTTGGCCACGTGGATTTGCACGCCCGGATCAAAGTTGCCCTGAACGGTGAACTGGTGGAAACCACTTGCGGGCGCTTGATTTTCAATTCCATCTTCCCGGAAAAGCTGCCCTTTTTCAATCAAACGGCCGCCAAGGCCGACCTGGAAGCGCTGGTCAAAAACTGCTTTTTGGTCTACGGGCCGTTCCCCACCTCGCAGTTCCTCGATAAGCTGAAAGACCTCGGTTTTGAATACGCCACGCGGGCCGGGGTAACCGTGGGGATTGATGATATAATCATTCCGCCGGAAAAAGAGGAGTTGGTCAACGGCGCGCGCAAGGAAGTGGCGCGCGTCCAGCAGCAGTACGAACGCGGCGTGATCACCAACAGTGAACGGTACAACAAGGTTATCGACTTCTGGACGCATACCACCTCGGAAATTGCCGAAGTGATGTTTGAGCGGCTGCGGGAAGACCGTGACGGGTTTAACCCGGTTTTCATGATGGCCGATTCCGGCGCGCGCGGGTCTAAAGAGCAGATCCGCCAGCTGGCCGGAATGCGCGGGTTGATGGCCAAGCCGCAGAAAAAAATCACCGGACAGATCGGCGAGATTATCGAGTCCCCGATTACCGCCAACTTCCGCGAAGGCCTCAACGTCATGGAGTATTTCATCTCCACCCATGGGGCGCGCAAAGGACTGGCCGATACGGCGCTGAAGACCGCCGATGCCGGATACCTGACGCGGCGGCTGGTCGATGTCGCGCAGGACGTGATTATCAACGAGGAGGACTGCGGCACGGTCATGGGGCTCTCGATCAGCGCCTTGAAAGAGGGCGAGGAGATCATCGAGTCACTGCATGACCGGATCCTCGGCCGGGTGGCGCTGGATGACGTGATCGACCCTATTTCCGCCGAGGTATTGAGCCGAGCCGGGGAAGAGATTACCGAGAATGAAGCGCAGGCCATCGAAGATTCCGGTTTGGACACGGTGCGTATCCGCTCGGTATTGACCTGCGAGGCAAAGCGCGGCGTGTGCGCGCACTGCTACGGCCGCAACCTGGCTAACGGTCAAATGGTCGAGCGGGGCGAGGCGGTGGGCGTGATCGCCGCACAATCCATCGGGGAACCCGGAACGCAGTTGACCCTCCGCACCTTCCACATCGGCGGCACCGCGGCCCGTATCACCGAACAATCAAAGGTCGTTGCCAAAGCGGCGGGGACCGTGGTGCTTAAGGATGTGCAGTCGGTGACCACCCCCGATGGAGATGAGGTGGTCATCAACCGTGGTGGCGAACTGCAGATCGTCGATCAAAAACGCCGCGTGCGTTCCCGCTTAAACGTCCCTTACGCCGCATTCTTGAAGGGTAAGCACGGTGACCGCGTCAAACGGGAGGATGTGCTTTTCGAGTGGGATCCCTATACGGCGACCATTCTGTCGGAACATTCGGGGATTGTCCGTTTTAGCGATATTATCGATGGGGTTACGCTCTCCGAAGAGCTCGACGAAACCACAGGTTTGCGCCAGTTAATCATTACCGAACCGCACGAGCGGCAGGAACGCATTCCCCTGCCCAGCATCAAGATTCTGGATAAGAAGGCCCGGGGCAGGATAAAAGCAGGATATTTCCTGCCCACGGGGGCCCGGCTGGCCGTGCGCGAGGGCGATGAAATCCACGCCGGCCGGGTTCTGGTCAAAATCCCGCGGTCGATTTCCAGGACCCGCGATATTACCGGCGGTCTGCCGCGGGTGGCGGAACTCTTCGAGGCTCGCAAGCCGCGTGACCCGGCCGTGGTCACCGAGATCGACGGCGTCGTGGAGATGGAAATGGGCAAGATGGTGCGCGGCTCCACGCCGATTATCGTGCGCGGGGAAAACGAAGAAGTCAAAGAATTCCTCGTCCCCCACGGCAAGCACCTCCTGGTGCACAACGGTGACCGGGTCTTAGCCGGTGACCGGCTCTGCGAGGGGTCGGTCGACCCCCATGACATCCTGAGTATTAAAGGCGTCAACGCCGTGCAGGAATACCTGGTAAACGAAATCCAGGAGGTCTACCGGTTGCAGGGCGTCAAAATCAACGACAAGCATATCGAGGTCATCGTCCGGCAGATGCTGCAGAAAGTGCGCGTGGAGGAGGTCGGCGACACCAGCTTCCTGGAAGCGGATGTGATCGATCGGAACGTCTTCCGCGAGGAAATCGAAAGCGTCCTGATGGAGGGTGGCGAACCGGCGACGTTCCAACCTCTGCTTCTGGGAATCACCAAGGCCTCGCTTTCCACGGAATCGTTTATCTCGGCCGCCTCGTTCCAGGAGACGACAAAGGTCTTGACCGAGGCCGCGATCAGCGGAAAAACCGATCACCTGAAAGGTCTGAAAGAGAATGTAATTATCGGGCATCTCATCCCGGCGGGAACCGGGATGAAGATCTATGGGAAAATCCGGTTGGCCGAAGAAGAAAAAGAGGATGAAACGCCCGAGGAGATCTCCATTTTTCAGGAAAACTTGTGATGTCCGACCCGGCGTAGCTCGTTAAGACGCCGAACTCCGCCGGGAAGGTGGATTGTTGTCGATAAGGAGATGATATTGCCCACGATCAGTCAGCTGATTCGGAAAGGTCGCCAGAGGGTGGTGTCGATGTCCAAGACGCCGGCGTTGAAAGCCTGCCCGCAGCGGCGCGGTGTGTGCACCAGGGTGTATACCTCGACTCCCAAGAAGCCGAACTCGGCGTTGCGCAAGGTGGCGCGCGTGCGGTTGTCCAACCGCATCGACGTCACCGCGTATATCCCGGGCGAAGGGCACAACCTGCAGGAACACTCGATCGTCATGATTCGCGGCGGTCGGGTCAAGGACCTGCCCGGAGTGCGCTACCACATCATCCGCGGAACCCTGGACACCAGCGGGGTTGATGACCGGAGAAAAAGCCGCTCGAAGTACGGCACCAAGAGACCGAAAAAATAGTACAGGCCGGGGAAATCCCTGGCCCGGAATTGTCGAAAAGAAAAAGGAGAAACGATGCCTCGTCGCAAGGCTGCGGCAAAGCGGACCGTTTTGCCCGACCCGAAACACAAGGAAGTTATCGTCGCGCGGTTTATCAACGGGTTGATGCGGCGCGGGAAAAAGAGTGTCGCCGAGACGATCTTTTACGACGCACTCGACCGCATTGAAAAGCAAATGCAGCAGCCGGGACTGGAGATCTTCAAAAAGGCCCTGGAGAATGTCAAGCCGATCGTCGAAGTCAAGTCGCGGCGCGTGGGTGGTGCCACGTATCAGGTGCCCTTGGAGGTCCGGCCCAGCCGGCGCACCACGCTGGCCATTCGCTGGTTGATCGAGTTCGCCAAGTCGCGGCCGGAACACTCCATGGGCGAGAAATTGGCCGCCGAACTTGCGGCCGCGTCAAAAAAAGAAGGCGCCGCAATTAAAAAACGGGATGACACCCATCGGATGGCCGAAGCCAACAAGGCGTTCGCGCATTTTCGCTGGTAGGAAGAATCCTTGACCGATACGGCAATGTTATAACCGGGTGTTGTGGCCGAACAACACGGTCCCCCGGTTCCTGGGCGACATACCGGGGGTTTTTTTATACCCCCGTGGAGGCATCGATATTCAACGCCAAGACAATGACGAATTCTCTGACCGACATAGCGAAAATCCGCAACATCGGGATTGCCGCGCACATCGACGCCGGCAAGACGACGACGACTGAGCGAATCCTGTATTACACGGGCAAGACGCACCGCATGGGGGAAGTCGATGATGGTGCCGCGGTGATGGATTGGATGGAGCTGGAGAAGGAACGCGGGATCACAATTTGTTCCGCCGCCACCACCTGCTTCTGGCGCGAGTGCCGGATCAATATCATCGATACGCCCGGCCATGTCGATTTCACCGTGGAAGTCGAACGCTCGTTGCGGGTTTTGGACGGCGCGGTAACCATCTTCTGCGCGGTAGGCGGTGTCGAGCCACAATCCGAAACGGTCTGGCGGCAGGCCGACCGCTATCGGGTGCCCCGGCTGGCCTATATCAACAAGATGGATCGCGTAGGCGCCGATTTCCATCACGTCGTGTGGATGATGAAAGAGCGCCTGGGGGCCAATGCCGTGCCGGTCGTCTTGCCCTCCGGTTCGGGTGAGATGTTTACCGGGATCATTGACTTAATCGAGATGAATTTCCGGGTATATCACGAAGAGACCCTCGGGGCGACGTTTGAGGATTCGCCGATCCCCTCCGATCTGGTTGACCAGGCCCGAAAATACCGCGAAATCATGTTGGAAGCGGTCTCCGATTACGACGATGCGCTTTTGGAGAAATTCATTCGTGATGAGCCTATTGAATCGGCCGACGTAATCGCCGCACTGCGCCGGGCGACGATCGACTGTAAGATAGTACCCGTGCTGTGCGGCTCCTCGTTTAAGAATAAAGGTGTGCAAAAGCTCTTGGATCGCGTCATTGATTTTCTGCCGTCCCCGCTGGACTTGCCGCCGGTCGTGGGCACCGATCCCCGGACGAGAAAGAAGGTTACGCGCAAGGCATCCCCCGACGAACCGTTCTCCGCTCTAGCCTTTAAGGTCGTCTCCGACGCGCACGTGGGACGGCTGACCTATTTTCGCGTGTATTCCGGGAAGATTGCCCTGGGGGACGTGGTGTACAATCCGGCCCTGGAGAAGAAAGAACGCATCTCACGGCTGTTGGCCATGCACGCCAACAAGCGCGAGCAGCTGCAGTCGGCTTCGGCCGGCGATATTGTGGCCGCCGTCGGACTCAAGTACACGACGACGGGGAACACGCTTTGTCCGATTAAACACCCGATACTTCTGGAGCGGATGGACTTCCCGGAACCGGTGATTTCGGTGGCCATCGAACCGAAGACTAAGGCCGACCAGGATAAACTTGCCGAGGCCCTGGCCAGGCTGGCCGATGAAGATCCCACGTTTCAGGTCAGGACCGACGAGCAGACCGGTCAGACCGTCATCTCCGGGATGGGGGAGCTGCATCTCGAGGTGCTCACTGACCGCATGCTGCGTGAGTTTTCGGTGAGGGCCAGCGTGGGCAAGCCCCAGGTCGCTTACCGGGAAACGATTACTGCCCCGCAGACCGGCAGCGGGAGGTATATCCGCCAGTCCGGTGGGCGCGGGCATTATGGGCACGTTGAAATCCGGCTGTCGCCGACGGATCCGGGAGAGGGATTCATTTTCGAGAACAAGATTCGCGCGGGACAGATTCCCCAGCAATTCATCCCGGCCGTCGAGGAGGGGATAAAGGGGGCACTGGGGAACGGAATCCTGGCCGGGTACCCGGTCGTCGACGTCCGCGCCGAGTTGCTCGAAGGTTCCTTCCATGAAGTCGACTCCTCCGAAATAGCTTTCCGCATCGCCGGCTCGATGGCTTTCCAGGATGCTGCGGTCAAGGCCGGCCCGACGCTTCTGGAACCGATGATGGAGGTCGAGGTCATCGTTCCCGAAAAGTATATGGGGGACGTCCTCGGCGATTTGAACGCCCGGCGGAGCAAGATCCAGGGGCTGGGCAACCGTGCCGACGCCCGCACGATCATGGCCACTGTTGCCCTCTCGGAGATGTTCGGCTACGCCACGCGGCTGCGCTCTCTGTCACAGGGTCGGGCGGTGTATTCAATGGAGTTTTCTCACTACGCTCCCGTCCCGGGAAAAGTGGCCCAGGCAATGTTGGCGGGTCTTGGTGTTGTTTACCGGGAGCGGCGTGCGCCGCTGGGAGCGAAAAGGCATGAGTAGGAACAAAGGCAGAATAAAAATAATTGGCAAAGCGGTGGAAAAGGTGTTGCCGTAGGGGAAATGGGGTTTATATTAATAAGTCTTTTTGGCATGGCGGGCCGAGATGGCCAACGCCCCAAATTGTCATGGTAGAAAGAAACGACGGTACGCGGACAAATGGAAATCGGGCAAAAAATCAGAATTCGTTTGAAAGCTTACGATCACCACGCGCTGGATCGTTCGACGAAAGAAATCGCCCGCACCGCCCTGCGCACCGGGGCGCGGATTATCGGGCCGATTCCCCTGCCGACCAAACGCACCGTCTATACCGTCCTGCGTTCCCCGCATGTGGATAAGAAATCCCGCGAGCAGTTCGAAACGCGCATCCACAAACGGCTGATCGACATCGTCGACTCCTCGCCGCAGACGGTGGACGCCCTGATGAAACTTGACCTGCCCGCCGGGGTGGATGTCGAAATCAAGGTCTGAGCACCGGGCGAAGCAGGGCTGAGGAAGCCGAGCAGATAGCGATATGCGGCAGCTTTTGGGCACCAAGATCGGCATGACCCGCGTCTTCACCGAGGTGGGGGAGCAGGTTCCGGTGACCGTCGTGCTGGCCGGGCCCTGCCCGATCGTCAAGGTCAAAACGAAAAAGACCGATGGCTACGATGCGGTCGTCCTGGGGTTCGGCACCAGGCGCAAAAGTTTGTTCACCAAACCGGAGCTGGGCTTTTTCCAAAAGAGCGGGATGGATCCGGTGCGGCACCTCAGGGAGATGCGCGTGACCGAACCGGAAGAGCTAAAGGTCGGTGAGGTCTGGACGGTGGAAGTTTTCAAACCCGGTGACAAGGTTCGGGTAACCGGCATCTCCAAGGGCAAGGGTTTCCAGGGCGGCATGCGGCGGCACGGTTTCAGCGGTGCGCAAAAGACACACGGCCAGTCCGACCGCTGGCGGGCCGTCGGTTCGATCGGGCAGTCCTCCTCGCCATCGCGCGTGTTTAAGGGCCAGAAAATGCCGGGTCGGATGGGCCATCAGAAAGTAACCGTCCGCAACAGCAAGGTCGTCGACATCGACGCCGAGAAAAATTTAATCCTGCTCAAAGGCGCCGTCCCGGGGCCCCGTAATGGGTTAGTGGTCATTAGGAAGTCAGGATCATAGTGCCAAACAAGAACGCTCCCGCTCCCGGGGCAGGCAAGAGCCGCGCCAGGGACGGGTCAGAGAGTTGGACCGGGGGTTTTTAAGACCAGGGAAGAATGATGGCCGTTACCGCTCCTTTATATGATACACAAGGGAACAAGGTCTCCGATATTGAACTGCCGGAGTCGTTGTTCGGTATCGAACCGCACGCGGCGGCGTTGCACGCTTATGTCCGCATGTACCTGGCCCACCAGCGCCAGGGGACGGCCAAGACGAAGACTCGCGCGGAGGTTTCCGGTGGCGGCGCCAAGCCCTGGCGGCAGAAAGGCACCGGGCGGGCCCGCGCCGGTTCCAATAGGTCTCCGTTGTGGGTCGGCGGTGGCCGGGCCTTCGGCCCGCGGCCGCACAGCTACCGCGAAAAGATGCCCAAGAAGGTCAAGCGGCTGGCGTTGCGTTCCGCGTTCTCGCTGCGCGCCGGCACGGGAAACGTGCACGTCATTGAAGATGTTACCCTCGATCCGCCGAAGACCAAGGCGTTCGTGCAGCTATTAAAGAATATCGGGCTGGAAGGCAGGCCGGTGCTTTTCTTAACCGAGCGCAAGGATGTCTCGGTGGGCAAGTCGGTGCGCAACATACCGTATGTGCACCACAATCGTGCGTGCCTGAGCAACCCGTACGAGATTATGAAGTGCGGGGACGTGCTTCTGACCAGGGCGGGATTGCACAAACTGGTGGAGGTGTTCGGCTCGTGAGAAAAAATCCTCACCAGATCATCGGCCGCGCGCTGACTACGGAGAAAAGCGTTGTGCTGCGCGAGGAGTATAACCACTATGCTTTTGAGGTTGACCCCTCGGCAAACAAGCTGGATATCAAGCAGGCGCTGGAAGAGTTGTTCAAGGTGACCGTCATTGACGTGCGGACCCAGAACATGCGCGGGAAGATGAAACGGCTGGGTCGCTTTGCCGGGCGGAGACCATCATGGAAAAAGGCGATCGTGAAACTGAAAAAGGGGGAAACCCTTCCCCTCTTTGAGAACCTGTAGCGGAGAAAAAACCTGATCACCAATGGGCATTAAGACTTTCAAACCGACCACGCCGGGCTTGCGGCACCGAACGGTATCGGACTTTGCGGAGATTACCCGGTCGGCTCCCGAAAAGTCTCTGCTTGCGCCGCTCCGCAAGACGGGCGGGCGCAATAATAAAGGCCGGATCACGGCCCGCCACCGTGGCGGCGGGGCACGTCGGGCCTATCGGAAAATTGACTTCAAGCGCGACAAGCAGGGGATTCCGGCGCGGGTGGCTTCCATCGAGTACGACCCCAACCGCTCGGCTCGCGTTGCCTTGTTACACTATGCCGACGGCGAGAAGAGGTATATTCTGGCGCCCATCGGGTTGAACGTCGATGATGTTGTGGAAGCCGGTGACAATGTCGACATCAAGCCGGGTAACAGCCTGGCTTTGGCTGCGCTGCCGTTGGGCACCGCGATACACAATATTGAGATGCGGCCGGGCAAGGGCGGACAACTCGTCCGCGGTGCGGGGACGATAGCTCACCTCGCGGCGAAGGAAGGCAAATTTGCCCATATTCGCCTGCCGTCGGGCGAAGTGCGGTTAATCCGGCTTGAGTGTCGGGCTACGGTCGGTCAAGTCGGCAATCTTGATCACGTCAACTTGTCCCTGGGCAAGGCCGGCGCGGCGCGCTGGCTCGGGCGCCGCCCCCGGGTGCGCGGGGTTGCACAAAACCCGGTCGACCACCCGATGGGGGGTGGTGAGGGGCGGTCCTCCGGTGGACGGCATCCCTGTTCTCCGTGGGGCAAGCTGGCCAAGGGAAAAAAGACCAGGCACAAGAAACTCTCCGACCGGTATATCGTCAAACGCCGGGGGCGGTAGAGCTGGCCGGACATAATACGTCTCATTGATCAGCGGAAGGTGAAAACGTGGGGCGATCATTGAAAAAAGGACCATATCTCGACCAGAAGTTGTTCAAGCGCATTCTCGCAATGAACGAACGCGGGGAAAAGCGGGTGATCAAGACCTGGGCGCGGCGGTCGACTATTTCCCCCGACTTTGTCGGGCATACGATTGCCATCCACAACGGAAATAAGTTTATCCCCGTGTACGTGACGGAAAATATGGTGGGGCACAAACTCGGTGAATTCTCGCCTACGCGGATCTTCCGTGGGCACGGAGGCAAGAGGTCAGAAAAGGCAACGGCGATAAGGAGGAGATAACAAACCTGCCGTCCGGTCATTCGTCATGGAAGCTTCAGCCAAAGCCAGGTTTTTACGGGGGTCGGCGCGCAAGATGCGCCTGATGGCCGATGTCGTCCGCGGGGAAAATGTCGTGTGGGCCAGCAAGAGGCTGGGGTTTATGCCCCAGCGTGCGGCGCGCAACTTAAAAAAGATTCTTGAATCGGCCACGGCGAACGCACTGGCGATTGAGGGAACGGCGAAGCTGAAGGCGGAGGATTTGCGGATTGCCCGGTTGACGGTGGACGGCGGCCCGATCGCTCGCCGCTTCCGGCCGGTGTGCATGGGGAGGGCGTACCGTATTCGCAAACGGTTTTGCCACGTCACGGTAATCGTTTCGGACGAGGAAAAAGAGTCGCTAGCCAGGAGAGAAAATCGCGTACGGAAGAGCGCAAATAAATAAGGGAGACCATCCCGGATGAAGAAATTTGCGCGATAGGTGAGCAGGGACATGGGACAGAAAACAAATCCGATTGGTTTGCGCCTGGGCGTGATTCGCGGCTGGGATTCCAAGTGGTTTGCCGACCGCAATTTTGCCGATCTGTTGCACGAAGATTTTTCAATCCGGCAGTATATCAACCGACGGTTGGAAAATGCCGGGATCTCCAAAATTGAAATCTTGCGCGCGCCCAAGCGAATTACGGTCGATATTCATACTTCCCGTCCCGGGATTGTGATCGGGCGCAAAGGCGTCGAGGTGGACAGGCTGCGCGAGGAACTGCAGCTGCTCAGCAAAAAAGACGTTACGATCAATATCCTCGAGGTGAAAAGACCGGAGTTGGAGGCGCGGCTGGTTGCCGAAAGCATTGCGCGGCAGCTTGAGGGGCGAATTTCTTTCCGGCGGGCGATGAAGAAATCTCTGGCGGCGACGATGAAAATGGGTGCTGAGGGGATCAAGATCGTTTGCGGTGGTCGGTTGGGTGGCGCGGAGATCGCCCGCGTGGAAAAATACATGGCCGGCCGTGTCCCTCTGCACACCCTGCGCGCGAACATCGACTTTGCACGGGCAACGGCTCACACGACGTACGGCACCATCGGGGTCAAGATTTGGATCTGCCGCGGGATGGTGCTGGCGCCGCATGGAGAACCGGAGGAGGAGAAGGCCGAGGCGGCTCCGCCGGCAGCCAGCGATAAGGCGCGGCCGCGCCGGCAAAGAGGCGCCCGGTCCAGGCGAAAACGCCCGGCCGATGAAGCCACCCGGGAAAAAACAACTAAAGTGAGCGAGAAGCCCGCGCCGAGTCAAACATCAGATTAATACACCATGCTCTCACCCAAACGCGTCAAATATCGCAAGCATCAGCGTGGTCGCCGTCGCGGCAAGGCGTATCGCGGCAGCCAGGTCAGTTTCGGTGAGTTTGGTCTGAAGGCCCTGGAGGCAGCGTGGATCACCAACCGCCAGATCGAGGCCGCACGCGTGGCGATGACGCGCAAGATCAAGCGGGGCGGGAAAGTATGGATTCGCATTTTTCCGGACAAACCAGTAACCGTCAAGCCCGCGGAAACGCGGATGGGCAAAGGAAAAGGCGCACCGGAATACTGGGTGGCGGTGGTCAAGCCGGGCCGGGTGATGTTTGAGCTGGGCGGCGTTGATGCCGATCTTGCCGAGACGGCGTTGAGGTTGGCCGCACGCAAGTTGCCGATTAAAACCAAGCTCGTGCGGCGCGATTCTATTGAAGGATGAATAGGTAACCAAGAGGATGCGGTGAAAACCGAACGTCTGCGTGAACTAACGCGCGAGGAACTGTTGCAGAAGCGGCGGGACATCGACCAGGAACTGTTCAACCTGCGCTTGCGCCGGTCGCTGCAGCCAGCGGACAACCCCCTTCTTTTGCGTACGCTCCGGCGGGAGTTCGCGCGTATTGTGACCATCCTGCACGAGGATGAAACCGGCATTCGGCCACTGGGTACGGGCAAGAAGATATTGGAGTAATGGCCATACGACCCAAACGAGCAGGCCGTAGTTTGACATGATGGACAAGGCACCGGAAGTTAGACCCAGGCGCAAGATCCGCACGGGGACCGTGGTCTCTGAGAAGATGGATAAAACCATCGTGGTCCGGATCGTCCGGGTCTTGAGGCACCCGCGGTATCAGCGCGTCGTCCGGCGGTCGAGCAAGCTTATGGCTCACGACGAGGAAAGTCGGGCCCGCCTCGGCGACGTGGTGCGGCTGATGGAGACGCGCCCGCTATCGAAGAACAAACGCTGGCGGTTGGTCGAGGTAATCGAGAAGGCGAAATAAGCGGGGGCAACCGCCCAACAAGACCCGAGCGATGATCCAGGAATATACCAGACTGAACGTGGCCGACAATTCGGGAGCAAAGGTCATTATGTGTTTCCGGGTCCTGGGCGGGACAAGGCGGCGGTACGCTCACGTGGGCGACACGGTGGTTGCCTCGGTGAAGCACGCGATCCCGGGCGGGACGATCAAAAAGAAAGAAAAATGCCGCGCGGTAATCGTGCGCACCACCAGTCCGATCCGCCGACCGGACGGATCGCACATTCGCTTTTCGGACAACGCCGCGGTGATCATCAATGAGCAGGGGGAACCACAGGGCACGCGCATCTTTGGCCCGGTCGCGCGCGAGCTGCGCGAAAAGAACTACATGAAGATTATCTCTTTGGCCCCCGAGGTGTGGTAAGCGATGCCGCGGTGAACGAGCGAAATGAAAATTAGAATAAAAAAAGGCGATCTGGTACGCATCGTTGCCGGCAACGACCGCGGTCGGACGGGCAAGGTGCTTAAGGTGTTTCGCAAAACGGAGCGCGTCGTGGTGGAGGGTGTGCACCTGATCAAGCGTCACACCCGGCCGACCCAGAAAAACCCCAAGGGCGGAATTCTGGAAAAAGAAGCGCCGGTGCACTTATCGAACGTGCGTAAGGAGCATTAATCCTCATGGCCCGGTTAAAGGAGAAATACTTCCAGGATATCGTTCCGCGCTTGCAGAAAGCGCACGGGTTTCAAAGCAACTTGCGCGTGCCGCGGCTGGAGAAGATCGCCATTAACGTCGGCTTGGGGGAGGCGGTCGCCAACGCCAAGGTGCTCGATGCGGCGGCGGCCGACCTGATGTGGATTACCGGGCAAAAGGCCGTCGTGCGGCGCGCGCGTAAAGCGATTTCGAATTTCAAGCTCCGCGCGGGAAATCCCATCGGGATGATGGTTACCTTGCGCGGGAAGCGCATGTATGAATTTTTCGACCGGTTGGTCAATGTGGCTATCCCGCGTATCCGTGACTTCCGCGGGGTGCCCACCAGGTCATTTGATGGACGTGGCAATTATACATTGGGGATTAAAGAGCAGATCATCTTTGCGGAAATCAACTACGACAAGGTCGACAAAATCCGGGGCATGAATGTAACGATTTGTACCACGGCGGAAACGGATGAAGAAGCACGTGAACTCTTAACCGAATTAGGAATGCCGTTTAAGCGCGCGTAAGCGTGAAGTCCGGGGGTTTCAGGGTAAATTGCGCGGGTAAAAAGAAAAGGTGACGCCGGGAGCGCCAGGGGATCGAGACGGTCATGGCCAAGAAGTGCCTTATTGCAAAAAACAAACGCAAGCCGAAGTTCAAAGTACGCGCGTATAGCCGCTGCCGCCGGTGCGGACGTCCGCGGGGGTATTTACGCAAGTTCGGGTTGTGCCGGATTTGCTTCCGGGAGTTGGCGTTAAACGGCGAGATTCCTGGTATCGTGAAGGCCAGTTGGTGAAGCTGGCCAGCGGGAAACATCATGTCGCAAACTGATCCGATTGCGGATTTCCTGACGCGCGTGCGAAATGCCAGCCGCGCCAGGCAAAAAAGGTTTATCGTCCCCTCGAGCCGCATGAGAAAAGAGGTTGCGCGGGTGCTTTTGCAAAACCGGTTCATTCGGGCCTATACCGAGATCCCGGCCTTCCCACAGCCCAAATTGCTCATTCAAATGCGGTACACTCCAGCGCAGGAAAGTGTCATTACCGGCATCCGCCGGCTTTCCCGGCCCGGCCTGCGGAACTACAGGGGGTGTGATGAGCTTCGGCAGGGCCGGCGGGAAATGGGGATAATTATTGTCTCCACCTCGCGCGGCGTTATGTCCGATAGAGAGGCGGTCAACGCGGGCATTGGTGGTGAGGCGATCTGCCGCGTCTGGTGAGGCCGGTTGCCGGGGGAACGCTTATGTCACGTGTGGGCAAAAAACCAATCCCGGTCCCGGATGGGGTACGGGTGAGCATCAACGGTACAAAAGTCAGCGTTGCCGGACCGCTGGGCGAACTGACGCGGGAACTGCACCCCGAGATGATTATCAAAGAGGCAGAGGGCAACCTGCTGATCCAGCGTCCATCCGACCGCCGAGTTCACCGCAGCCTGCATGGCCTGACGCGCACGCTTTTGGCGAACATGGTCGAAGGCGTGCACACCGGTTTTAAGAAGGTGCTGGAAATCGTCGGTGTGGGGTACCGGGCCCAGCTTTTTGGCCCGCGGTTGCAGCTTGCGCTGGGCTATTCGCATCTGATACTCGTGGTGCCCCCGGACGGCATTCAATTTGAGGTTCCCCAGCCCACCCGCATCATCGTATCAGGGGTCAACAAGGAGCTGGTCGGGGAAGTGGCGGCCAAGATTCGTTCGTACCGCCCGGTGGAGCCGTACAAGGGAAAAGGCATCCGCTACCAGGGCGAATACGTGCGCCGGAAGGCCGGCAAGGCGGCGGTCTAGTCGGTGGTGTTTGGTTATCGCTGATGAGCAATGTACTTATAATCCGCGAGCGGCGCCGAAGACGGCGGCGTCATCACGTGCGCAAGAAGATCAGGGGAACCGCCGAACGGCCCCGGCTGACGGTGCAAAAGAGCCTGCGTCACATCTACGCCCAGTTGGTTGACGATACCCGCGGAGTGACATTGGCCATGGTTTCCAGCGTGAACTTTTCCTTTCCGCAAAGTGAAGGGAAAAAGTTGACCAAGACCGAGGAATCCGAGCGCATCGGCATCGCGCTGGCCGCGAAGGCCCGGGAGATGGGTATTACCAGGGTTGCCTTTGATCGCAACCACAACCTATACCACGGCCGGGTCAAGGCGGTGGCTGAGAGTGCGCGGAAGGAAGGACTGGAGTTCTAACCTGGCCGGCGCCGCCAGGCGTCAGCCACAGGCAGTGTGAGGTGCACCTTTGTGGAGAGGAGCCAAAGGACCCAGAGGACCCCGAGGATCCTCTGAAGTATCGGATCTTGAAGAAAAGGTGATTTACGTCAATCGCGTGGCCAAGGTGGTCAAAGGTGGACGACGGTTTTCGTTTACCGCCCTGGTGGCTGCCGGTGACCGCCGGGGCAAAGTCGGGATTGGCCTGGGGAAGGCCCGTGAGGTGGCCGAAGCCATTCGCAAGGGTTCGGAGGCAGCGCAAAAGGCCATGTTTGAAGTACCGATCGTTGAGGGAACCATCCCCCACCCGATTATCGGCCGCTCGGGCGCGGCGCGCGTGATGCTCAAACCGGCCAGTCCGGGGACTGGCGTCATCGCCGGCGGTCCGGTCCGTGCGGTGATGGAATCGGCGGGCGTGCGGGACGTACTCACCAAGTCGCTCGGCTCACCCAACCCCCACAATGTGGTCAAGGCAACGATTGACGGGTTGACCCGGCTGATCTATGCCGATAAGATCACCGCCTTCCGTAATCGCGACGAACAACCGGCCCCGGCCAAAGCGTCTCCCGCGGCGCAGGAATCTGTTGAACAAGAAAAAGACAATTGACCAAGACTACACAATGAGCAAGAAACTGAAAATTACCCAGGTCCGGTCAACGATCAAGCGGCTGGAGAATCAGAAGCGCACGATCCGGGCACTGGGTATAAAGCGGTTGAATCAAACGGTAATCCACGGTGACACCCCGACCATCCGCGGGATGGTCAACACGGTGTCTCACCTGGTCATTGTGGAACCGTTCGAAGAATAGAGCGCCGGAGAATACCTGTGCCATGACGATAACCCTCTCCAACCTGAAACCGCCGGATGGTGCGACAAGGAAAACCAAGCGGTTGGGCCGGGGACCCGGCTCGGGTAAAGGTAAAACCGCGGGCAAGGGGCACAAAGGGCAGAAGGCCAGAAGCGGGTACCGGCGCCGCGTGGGCCGGGAAGGCGGGCAGATGCCGTTGCATCGCCGGCTGCCCAAGCGCGGTTTTCACAATCTGTTTCGCGTGGAATACCAGCCGGTCAACCTCGCCCGCTTGGCCCAACTGGAGGGTGTTGACCGGATCGACGTCGGGGTCATGCTACAAAATCGCATTATTCGCAGCATGCGCAAGCCCGTGAAGGTCCTAGCCGCGGGCGAACTCAGCCGTCCGCTAACCATTGTGGCTGATGCCGCGTCTGCCTCCGCCAAAAAGAAGATCGAAGCTGCCGGCGGCACATTCGAGGTGGCCAAAAGGTGTTAGGGAGTTTTGCCAACGCTTTTAAGATCCGGGAGTTGCGTCAGCGCATCCTCTTTACCCTGATGATCTTTATCATCTACCGGATCGGCGGGCATATCCCCACCCCGGGAATCGATACCGATGCCCTGGGCCAATTCTTCGCCACGGCGGGAAGCACACTTTTCGGGTTATACGATCTGTTCGTCGGCGGCGCTTTCTACAAGGCGACCATCTTCGCCCTGGGGATTATGCCGTACATCTCGGCCTCGATTATCCTTCAGCTTATGGGCGCGGTGGTTCCCTTCCTGCAGCGGCTGCAGAAAGAAGGCGAAGAGGGTCGGCGCAAGATTACGCAGTACACCCGCTACCTCACGGTGGGCATCGCCGCGTTGCAGGCGTTGGGCACGGCCGTATTCTTAGAGTCGATCAGCGCCGGGCCGGGAATGCAGGTGGTGCCTGATCCGGGAATGGGCTTTAAGTTTCTGACGGTGCTCACCTTCACCTCGGGAACCATCTTTATCATGTGGCTCGGGGAGCAGATTACCATGCGCGGGATCGGTAACGGGATTTCGCTGATTATCTTCATTGGCATTATCGCCCGCTTCCCGCAGGCGATCTTTGATGAGATCCGTGAGCTTCTTGCCGGACGCCGCGGCATTTTCACCGAACTGTTTTTGATAGCCCTGATGGTCGGGGTGGTCACCGCCATTATCCTGGTTACCCGCGCCCAACGCAAGATCCCGGTGCAGTACCCCAAGCGGGTTGTCGGGCGCAAGATCTACGGCGGACAGGCCACGCACATTCCGCTTTCGGTCAACACCGCCGGCGTGATCCCGATCATTTTTGCGCAGTCGATCATGTTCGCCCCCCAGACGTTGGTCTCGTTTTTCCCCCGCACCGATTGGCTGCAATCAATGAGTGCTTATTTTAATCCCGGGACGGTGATCTATGCTTTGACCTACGGGACGATTATTGTCTTTTTCGCGTTTTTCTATACCGCTATCGTCTTTAACCCCGTCGACTTGGCGGACAACATGAAAAAGCAGGGCGGCTATATCCCGGGCATCCGTCCGGGAAAACGTACCTCGGAATTTATTGATCGCGTGCTGACGCGGATCACCCTCCCGGGTGCGGTCTTTTTTGCCCTGGTCGCCGTGCTGCCGTATTTCTTGATGGCCCGGTTCAACGTGCAGTATTACTTCGGTGGTACGAGCATCTTGATCGTCGTCGGCGTGGCTTTAGATACGTTGCAGCAGGTGGAATCACACCTGGTGATGCGCCACTACGATGGCTTTATGAAGCGTGGCCGCATCCGCGGTCGGGCGATGTAGGCCCGGTAGAGACCATTCGGGGGAGATAAAACTGTGCTGAAGAAAATTGTGTTGCTCGGCCCCCCGGGATCAGGCAAGGGAACGCAGGCCAGGCGGCTGGCCGAGACATTAGGTTTTTTGCATTTATCTACCGGCGACATGCTGCGCGAGGAGGTGAAACAAAACACCGAGCTGGGCGGGAAGGCCAAACGCATCATGGAAAAGGGTGACCTGGCGCCAGATGATTTGATCGCGGCGATGATCGAATCCCGACTTGGCCCCGCCGGTGACGGCTTCATTCTCGATGGTTTCCCGCGCACGGTGGCCCAGGCCGAGGCACTTGACAAAATGCTCTCCGACGCTGGCCAGGCGATCGATCGCGCGTTTCTGGTCGATGTCTCCGACGAAGAAGTGGTCCAGCGGCTCCTGGGGCGCGCCAGAATCGAAGGCCGTTCGGATGATACGCTGGCGGTGATCACCAATCGGCTCGAGGTGTACAAACGGCAAACCGAGCCCATCGTAAAATATTATTCCGACGGGAACGTGTTGACCCGGATAAACGGGGAGCAACAGATAGAACATGTTTTTGCCGACCTCGAAGCGGCCATAACACGGTAGGTCGGCGTGCACGGCTGGCATTTGAAAACGCCCGAAGAAATCGAACTCTTGCGGGCGGTGGGCAAAATTGTTTTTGGAGCGCTGGAGGAGATAGAAAAAGCCGTAGCCCCGGGTATCACCACCGCTGAATTGGATCGAATTGGCGAAACATATATCCGCGACCGGGGTGCCGAACCGGCATTCCTGGGATACCAGGGCTTCCCGGCTTCCGTGTGTATCTCCATTGACGACGAGGTGGTGCACGGGATCCCCGGCAGTCGGCGCTTGGTCGAGGGGATGATCGTTTCGTTCGACGTCGGTGCAAAGCTCGATGGATACTACGGCGATTCGGCGCGAACAGTGGCTGTCGGTGAGATTTCCCCGGAAGATCGGCGGTTAATCGAGACGACCCGTGAGGCCCTGTTCAAGGGGATTGCGCAGGCCCGGGTCGGGCGCCGACTATACGATATTTCCGCCGCCATTCAACGGCACGCCGAACTGGCGCAGTATTCAGTTGTCCGTGACCTTGTGGGGCACGGCATCGGCAAGAGCATGCATGAAGAACCGCAAGTGCCCAATTACGGGATACCCGGTGACGGGCCGGAACTGGCCGAAGGACTGGTGATTGCCATCGAGCCGATGATCAATGCCGGTGCCGGCGCCGTGAAATGGGAGGCCGACCGCTGGACGGTCAGAACTAAGGATGGTTCCAAGTCGGCCCACTTTGAGCACACGGTCGCTATCACCAGGGACAGTCCGGAGATATTAACCACGAAAGGATAGGATGGCGAAAGAACAGACGATCACTGTCGAGGGTAAGGTCGTTGAACCGCTGCCCAACGCCATGTTCCGGGTGGAACTGGAAAACGGCCATAAAGTCCTGGCCCACGTCTCGGGCAAGATGCGGATGCATTTTATCAAGATCCTGCCTGGTGATCGGGTCACCCTCGAGCTTTCGCCGTACGATCTCTCGCGGGGACGGATCATTTACCGGTATAAGTAGACGTCAGCGGCATTGGGGAAAGTGGATCATGAAAGTACGATCATCGGTCAAAAAGCGCTGTGAAAAGTGCAAGATCATTCGGCGCAAAGGAGTCGTGCGGGTGATCTGCCCTAACCCGCGGCATAAGCAACGTCAGAAGTAACCCCCGCGGGCGGGGGGTATGAGGAGGTAGGTAAATCTTGGCGCGTATTGCGGGTGTTGATCTGCCCAAGGAAAAACGGATCGAGATCGGGCTGACCTATATTTTCGGGATCGGGCTTTCTTCGGCGCAGAAGATTCTGGCGGCTACGGGGGTCAGCCCCGATATCCGGGTGAACAGACTCTCCGAAGACGATGTGCAAAAGCTCCGCCAGGAAATCGAGGCCAGTTACAAGGTTGAAGGTGATCGGCGTACCGAAGTGCAGATGAACATCAAGCGGCTGATCGATATCGGTTCCTACCGGGGTCTGCGTCACCGTCGCGGGTTGCCGGTGCGTGGCCAGCGCACCAAGACCAACTCGCGGACGCGCAAGGGACGGCGGCAGGCCATTGGCGTGCGCAAAAAACAACGAAAAGGGAAATAATCACCAACGGCCGGGTGATCCCCCCTGACCACCCGGCGTAAAGGGAAGATAGATTGTGGCTGAACCAAAGAAAAGACGCGGTCGAAAAAAGAAGATCCGGGTCGAGCCAAACGGGAAGGTGTTTATCAAGGCCACCTTCAACAACACGATCGTCACGATCACCGACGCCCGGGGAAACGTAATTGCGTGGGCGTCGGCGGGACGCGCGGGCTTCAAGGGCTCGAAGAAAAGCACTCCGTTTGCGGCGCAGCTTTCGGCGAAGACCGCTGCCCGAGAGGCCATGGAGTGCGGGCTGCGGAAAGTGGAAGTCATGGTCAAGGGGCCGGGAGCAGGGCGGGAAGCCGCCATTCGCTCGCTGGCTGCAGCCGGTTTGGAAGTGACCTTCATCAAGGACGTTACGCCCATCCCGCACAATGGGTGCCGGCCGCCGAAACGGCGCCGCGTGTAGGATGTGGCGGTCCTTTTCTGTGGGACAGATTGGTCGGAAGACATCTTTTTGGTTTAGCGGAAGAAAACACAATGAGGACATAAGATATGGCGCGTTACACCAAGGCCGTTTGCAAGCTCTGTCGACGGGAAAACCAGAAACTTTTTCTGAAGGGTCGCCGTTGCGTTTCCGCCAGGTGCGCTTTGGAACGGCGGGCCTATCCCCCGGGTCCTCGCGACACTCGCCGGCGGCGAAAGGTCTCCGAGTACGGCTTGCAGTTGAGGGAAAAGCAGAAGGTTCGCCGCATGTATGGTGTCTTGGAACGGCAGTTTTACCTGTATTACCTGAAGGCTTCGCAGATGCGCGGTATCACTGGTGAGAACCTGCTCTCCCTTCTGGAGCGGCGCCTGGATAATGTTGTATACCGACTGGGGTTTGCGCCGTCGCGGGTGACCGCACGACAGCTGGTACAGCATCGCCATTTCACGGTCAATGGCCGCATCACCAATATTCCCTCGTTCTTGTTGCGGCCCGGGGATACGGTGGTTGTCCGGGAGAAGTCCAAGAGCCTGGACGTCATTCACTCGGCGCTGAAGGACGCCGGCCCCGGAACGGATATTCCCTGGTTGCGCCTGGACAAGGCCCGTCTTGAGGGGGAGCTCCTGGAGTTGCCCAAGCGCGCGGACATCCCGACCGTGGCGCAGGAACAACAGATCGTGGAGCTGTATTCCAGGTAATCTCGGTGCACGTCCACGGAGGCGGAAAAAGATGAAGTGGAAAAGCATAGTCATGCCCAAGGAAGTCGCGGTGGATGAAGCGACAAAATTGCTCAACTTTGGCCGGTTTACCGTTGAACCGCTCGCCCGCGGGTTCGGCAATACGCTGGGCAACGCCCTGCGCCGGACGCTGTTGTCTTCTATTCAGGGCGCGGCGGTCACCTGGATACGGTTGGACGGTGTCCTGCACGAGTTTTCGACTATCCCCGGCGTAATGGAGGACGTCACGCAGATCGTGCTGAACGTAAAGAGAATTCGGCCGCGGCTGATTGCTGACGATTTGCAGACCGTCGTTCTTGAGGTGGAAAAAAAGGGCAAATATACCGCCGGGGACTTGCTGTTTGCCGAAGGCAATCTCGAAATCCTTAATCCCGAACAGCACATATTTGAGCTGACCAAAAACACTAAAGTCCGACTGGAAATGGAGGTTGCCCCCGGACGGGGGTACGTCCTGGCCGAGCAAAACACCGACCCGGAGCGTCCGCTGGGGACCATCCCGATCGATTCGCTTTTCTCGCCGGTGATTAAGGTCAACTACTCGGTGGAGAATACCCGGGTGGGGCAACGCACCGATTATGACCGATTGATCCTGGAAATCCACACCGACGGTACTATTTCCCCGGAGGATGCTCTTTCCTACGCGGCGAAGATACTCAAAGATCACCTGCAGCTTTTCATCACCGTCGAAGAGGAGTTCGAGTCGGAAAAAGTCGAGGAAGTTGATGAGGAAACGTTGCGCATCAGGCAGCTTCTGGAGATGCGCGTCGATGAGTTGGAGCTTTCGGTTCGTTCGTCAAACTGCCTGCGCGCGGCGAACATCCAAATCCTCAGCGACCTGGTGCAAAGGTCCGAGTCGGACATGCTGAAATATCGCAATTTCGGCCGCAAGTCGCTGACTGAACTTAACGCGATATTAAACGAGCTCGGACTTTCCTTCGGCATGGACGTTTCTAGGTATGAGGAACCGGCAACAATCGAAGAGGTGTAACCCGGCTTTCTTCTTTAGCCCGGCACGAGGACTCAACGTATGCGCCACGGACGAAGGGTAAAGAAACTGGGCCGCACGGCGGCTCACCGGGAAGCCATGCTGGCGAATATGGCCACTTCGTTGATTTTGCACTCGACGATCAAGACCACGCCGGTGAAGGCCCGCGCGGTTCGCCGGGTTGTAGATCGACTGGTGACCCTGGCCAAGCGCGGCGATTTGCACGCGCGGCGGCAGGCGGCAACCACCGTCCGGGACAAGGCCGCCTTGAAGAAACTCTTTGACGAAATCGGACCGCAACTGGGCTCGCGCTCCGGCGGGTATACCCGCGCGCTGCACCTGGGCACGCGCCGCGGCGACGGCGCTTCCCTCTCCGTTGTCCAGCTTCTCGTGCCGAAACCTAAACCGGAAAAACAGACTAAAGGCAAAAAGAAAAAAGAGCGGGCCGGGTCCTCCACCCCCGCCGCGAAAAAGGAGAAAACTGCCCGGAAAAAGTCCTCCGCCGAAGGGTAAGGCAAAACGAAGTGTCTTTTCACGGCAACCTGCAGCGGGTTGCCTTTTTTGTTAAGGTTAACCTCCCCGTGAACCGATCGACCGCAAAAGGTGAAGGCTCGCCGGAGACTAAACCGGTCAGGGGACGGTTGGTCGAAATCGGCCTGGGAGTTCTTTTCATTCTGATCGCCGTCGCTGCCACCAGGGTTTGGGTCGAGCTGAAGAACGCCCGGCGGGCCGATTCTCCTGCTCTGCGGCAAAGTGTGGCGCTGACGCTTGAGGCGGCCAGCCGGTATGGCTTGGATGAGCCGGAGGCGCACGAGGCGTGGAGCCAATTCCTGAATCGCCCACCGGGGCAAAAGGTCCCCACCAGACCGGCGCACGAGTTTCTCGATAGCTTCATGATCAAATACCAGGATGGAGTACTGGATTCGACGGAATCCAGTGCGTTGTATCACCGGCTGGCTGAGTTTCCACCGGAAATCGACTAAGCGCATATTGCGGTCATGGCCAATATCAAGCGCATATTTCTTATCGTACTCGACGCCTGCGGGGTGGGAGAGCTGCCCGACGCGATGGAGTATGGCGACAGCGGCTCGAATACGATCGGCAACACGGCCCGGGCTGTCGGGGGATTGCACTGCCCCCACCTTGATCGCCTGGGGCTGGGGAAAATCATCGAAGTAGACGGCCTCTCCACTGACTTACCGGCCCTCGGCGGCTACGGCAAGATGGCCGAACGCTCGCCGGGTAAGGACTCGATCTCGGGACACTGGGAACTAGCCGGGTTGATCACCGAAAGACGGTTTCCCACCTACCCCAACGGCTTTCCTGATGGGGTCACCGCTGAGTTCACCCGCAAAACGGGCTACGAAATCATGGGCAACAAGCCTGCTTCCGGCACCGAGATTATCCGGGAGTTGGGGGAGAAACACCTCAAAACGGGCAAGCTGATTGTCTATACCTCAGCTGATTCGGTTTTCCAGATAGCCGCACATACGGATAAAGTGCCTCTTGAAGAACTGCATCGTATCTGCCTCATTTCCAGGGAGATGCTGACCGGCGAGCACAGCGTTGGCCGAGTGATCGCCAGGCCGTTTATCGGCAGACCCGGCAGCTTTGTCCGGACCGCCGACCGGCGTGACTTCTCTTTGCCGCCCCCGGATAAAACGGTTCTGGATTACGTTCTGGCGGCGGGAATCCGCACCGTGGGTGTGGGAAAAATCGATGACTTGTTTGCCGGAGCCGGCCTGGCGGAAAAGATCCATACCAGGTCGAATATCGAGGGGATGGAGCGGACCATGGAGTTGGCCAAAGAGGTAGAGCGTGGATTTATTTTCGTTAACTTAGTCGAGTTCGACATGCTCTGGGGGCACCGCAACGATCCACAGGGCTTTGCCGCTAGCCTGGAAACCTTTGATCGGCAGTTCGGCGAACTGTTACCTCTGTTGGCGAAAGACGATCTTCTGCTCATCTCGGCCGACCATGGCTGTGACCCCACGACCCCGTCCACCGATCATTCGCGGGAATACGTGCCGCTCATGACTTATTCTCCTGGGTTACCGGCAGATGTGCCGTTGGGTGTCCGCTCCACGTTTGCCGATGTGGCCGCGACGATCGCCGAGGTATTCGGTGTCTCCGGGACCGGCAACGGCGAAAGTTTCTGGCCGGTTCTTCTGGGTGGTACCGGGGTCTAAGCCTGTAGGTCGGTGTTCCCCGCCGCGGATGATCCGCTACCGCAAGGGGATCGTCGACGGGAAGTGGATCAAGCACCGCCACCACACGTATTACGCGCTCACGCAAAAAGGGAACCGGGTTCTCGACCGCCGAGCAGGGGAAAAGCCGCAATAATACCGGTGATCGCGGTGAATCGGGCAAAGGTTTTCAGTTGTCGCCATCTGGGCGAGGGTGTATCTTGCCCGGTGGACTGCCGGGTGTGGGCATTTTGGCCTCCGGCGGTGAGGGATAAACACAACCGTTGAAAAAGACAGTTCTCGTGGATAAGCACCAACGGACAATCAGTAAACCGGCTGAAGTCTCCGGGGTCGGGTTGCATACCGGCCAGTCGTGCACGATCAGATTTTTGCCGGCGCCCGCCGGTTCCGGGTTGCGCTTTCGCGTGAGCCTTGACGGCCAGACGCACGAAATTGTCTCGGATATCGACAGGGTGATTGATGTCAACCGGGGAACGACAATTTCCCAGGGGAAGGTGCGGGTTCACACCGTGGAGCACGTCCTGGCCGCCCTGGCCGGACTGGAAATCGATAATATCGTCTGCGAGATGGACAACTTCGAGCCCCCGGTGGGGGACGGTTCCGCCAGGCCATTTGTCGATGCCCTCCTCAAAGCGGGTATCGAAAAGCAGGACGAGCTGAAAAACTACATTGAAATCGACGAACCGGTGGTATACTCCGAGCCGGAACGCAAGGTAGACATCATCGTTTTGCCCTCGGAGGCGTTTCGGGTTACCTTCATGGTCGACTATCAGAACCCGGCGCTGGGCACCCAGTACACTTCGCTGGTTTCCTTGGAAGATGAATTCGCCACCGAGTTTGCCCCGGCTCGCACGTTCTGCTTCTTGCATGAAGTCGAATCTCTGTACAAACAGGGGTTGATCAAGGGTGGGCGGCTGGACAATGCAATTGTAATCGCCGATCACGGGATGACGCAGGAAGATGTCGACCGGCTGAAGACAATGCTCAACTACCCGGGGGAGGTCCCCCTCGGGAAAACCGGGATTCTCAACGATACGCCCATCCGTTTTCACAACGAGCCCGTGCGGCACAAGGTCGTGGATTTAATCGGCGATCTGGCCCTGATCGGTGGACCGCTAAAAGCGCACGTTCTGGCCGCTCGGTCCGGACACCGGGCCAACATCAAGGTGGCCGAAATGATCCGCGCCCAGGTGCAGAAAAAAGAAATCTCCCGCAAGTACGCGGTACCCCGGACGACTAAGGGATTGGTCCTTGACGCGCGGGCGATCGAAAAGATCATGCCCCACCGCTATCCCATGCTTCTGATCGACCGCGTGATTGATCTTGTCCCCGGCAAGTCGGTCACCGCGATAAAGAATGTGACGATCAACGAACCCTTTTTTTCCGGCCATTTCCCTGGTCACCCGATCATGCCGGGGGTCCTGATCGTTGAAGCCATGGCGCAGGCGGGAGGGATTTTGCTCTTGAATGCCGTGGAAAACCCGGAGTCAAAGGTCGTTTATTTCATGGGCATTGACGGCGTGCGCTTCCGCAAGCCGGTGATCCCCGGGGATCAACTGCGTTTCGAGCTGGAAATGATTTCGTTTCGGCGTTCGACATGCAAAATGTCTGGTCGGGCATTTGTCGGTGACAAACTGGTCACCGAAGCTACTCTGCTGGCCGCTGTCGTGGAGAAATGACTGTCTTGACCCCTTGCGGGATGATCATTGTGTAAACCGATATGGATTGTCAGGCCAGGCTGTATTACACAAGAGAAAACCGATATTATGAGCTTACGCAAGAGAATGATTGAGACGTTTTATCAAGCGGCAAGAAGCAGTGGAAAGGTCCGGACTCTTCTTACCCCTGTTGGGTTAATGTTCTTTCTTGCCCTTGTATTGCTATTTATTGCTCTTGCCCTTCAGATGGATAGATTTTTGGGGTTTCCTAAACCCCTCTCCACACCATTGAATATTGTCTTGTCCATGCCCATTCTTGCTATAGGGTTTTTTCTAATACTATGGTCGGTTCTGCATTTTGTCAGGGTAAGAGGAACACCCGTGCCTTTCAACCCGCCACCTGAGCTGGTCACCACCGGTGCCTATGCCTATGTTAGAAATCCCATGCTCACCGGATGGTTTATCGTATTGTTTGGGCTCGGTGTTCTATTCAGGTCGGTTTCTCTTGTTTGTATATTCACCCCGCTTTTCATTCTGCTTAATGTGTTGGAGTTGAAAGCAATTGAAGAGCCGGAGCTCGAGAAGCGTCTTGGTCAACGATATCTTGAATACAAGAGAAGCGTACCTATGTTTATCCCATGGTTCAACAGGAAAGCCAAAAGATGACGGGTAACCGGTCGCCTGGAACGGTGATTGTGGCTCACTGCCTTAACGCAAATAGGCGGACACCAACCTTACAAACACCAATAAAGATGCGTCAATACAGCAGTAGTTTCAGCATGGTAGGGCACAATAATTACCGTGATGTCCTGCCGGATGCGGAGAGCAGAACAAACATTGATGCGTATACGAGAGGTGTCCTTGCCGCCGACGCTCGCCAACACGTGCATTGATCCCACGGCAATCATTGCTGCGGATGTGGAGCTGGGTAAGCATGTCACCGTCGGCCCTTACACGATTATCGAAAAAGGCGTCACGGTCGGCGGCGGCACGGTCATTGATTCGCACGCGCGTATCGGCACGCGAACTCGAATCGGCAACGACTGCCGCATTCACCACTGCGCCGTGGTGGGTACCGAGCCGCAGGATTTGAAGTATGCTGGGGAGGAAACCGAGCTTCTGGTTGGTGATCGCACGGTCATCCGCGAGTTTGCCACGCTGAACCGGGGAACAGCACACCGCAAAAAGACTATCGTCGGTTCCGATTGCATGATTATGTCCTATGCGCACGTCGCTCACGACTGCTGGCTGGGGGACCACGTAATTATGGCCAACTCGGCGAACCTGGCCGGGCACGTGACGATTGAAGATTGGGTGATCATCAGTGGTATCGTGCCGGTACACCAGTTTGTCCGCCTCGGGGCGCATTGTATCATCGGCGGCGGCTTTCGCGTCCCGAGAGATGTTGTGCCCTATGCGATCGCCGGCGGGTACCCGCTGAAGGTGGCCGGCTTAAACTACGTCGGGTTGGAACGACGGGGATTTACCCGGGCGCAGCTCGAACCGCTCTCCCGGGCATTTCGGGTTTTGTTCAGGTCAAAGTTGAATACCAGCCAGGCGCTTGAACGGATTAAGGCGGACATTGAGCAAACCCCGGAGGTGCGGCACTTGGTTGAGTTCATCGAAGGTTCGGAGCGGGGGATCACCAGATAAACCTCGTCTTATCCGGCAGGGGAAACCATGGCCGAACGGATTAATGTCGGGGTAGTCGGCGTGGGCGCGCTGGGCTCGGCGCATGCCCGGGTGTACAGCGAATTGCATTCGTGCCACCTGGCGGCGGTCTACGACGTGGACGACGAGAAAAACCGTCGTACGGCATCACAGTACGGCCTGCCGATTTGCCGGGACCTTGATCAGTTGCTCTCGCGCTGCGCTGCCGTGTCGGTGGTTTCCCCCACCGATACCCACTGCACCATCGCGATGAAAATAATCGGCCGCGGCAAGCACGTCTTCATTGAAAAACCGGTGGCCTCGAATACGGCTGAGGCGGAGAAGCTGACCGAGAGTGCGTCCGCGCGCGGGGTGACGGCAGCGGTCGGGCATATCGAGCGGTTCAATCCGGCCTTTGAGGCGGTCCGAGATGAACTGGGTGATCCACGGTTTATTGAAGCCCATCGGCTCAACCGATTCTCCTCTCGCGGACTGGAGACGGCGGTCATTTTGGAATTGATGATCCACGACATCGATCTCATTTTGTCAATTGTCGACTCCCCGATCGTTGAGATCCGTGCCGCCGCCATTCCCGTGGTCTCCCACACGGACGATATCGCCAACTGCCGATTGCAGTTTGCCAATGGCTGTGTGGCGAACCTGACTGCCTCACGGATTTCGGCACATCCCCTGCGCAAATGGAGAGTGTTTACTCGCGACCGCTATGCCTCACTTGATTTGAAAGAAAAGACGGCGGAGTTGTACCGCCTGTTCCGCAAAAGCGGCAGACACGTCGATTTGCCGCCGCGGTATGTGCCGGTCGTTGAGGCCGGCGGCAAGTACATCGCCCGGTTGGGCGTGGTAGTCAAGCAGGGGGAAATGCTGGCTGCTGAGCTGGAAGATTTCATCACCGCGGTCGTACAGAAGTCGCGGCCCCGCGTGGGGCTGGCGGAGGCTACAGCAGCGTTGTCCGTGGCCCTGGACATCGCCCGTGCGGCCGGGGAACATCGCCGCAGCGCGTCGGTCTTTGCCCCGACGCCGACGGAGGTGCAATGATTCGTTCTGCACCGGACACACCACTTGACGCACGATAATGCCGGGATCGTCCCTGAGTCCTTCTAAGAAGATTATGCTTATTGCCGGCGAACCGTCCGGCGATCTGCAGGCCTCTCTGCTTCTGGAGCAGTTGCAGGAACTGCGTCCGCAATGGTCATTCTTCGGTGTCGGTGGTGAGCGGATGGTGCGGCACGGTTTTGAGCGACTCGTCGGCGTCGAAGATTTGGCCCTCATCGGCTTTGCCGGAGTGCTGCGAAAACTTCTCTTTTTCCGTCGCCTGTTTTCCCGGATGCTTGACGTTTTGCCGGAGCGCCGCCCGGACGCGGTAATCCTGGTTGACTATCCCGGGTTCAACCTGCGCTTTGCGTGCCGTGCCCGGGAACGTGGCTATCGCGTGTTATATTATATCGCGCCCCAGGTGTGGGCCTGGGGGGAAAGCAGAGTCAAAAAACTGCGCGATTGCGTCGATCTTTTGGTGACGGTCTTTCCTTTCGAAAAAGAATACTTTCACAATCGGGGAGTTAATGTACGGCGGGTAGGACACCCACTTTTGAGCATTGTAAAACCGTCGGTGGCCAAAGATGAGTTTTTCTCCCGAATGGGGATCCCTTCCGCAGCGAAAACGATCGCGCTGTTACCCGGTTCCCGCGCCAGCGAGGTCGATCGGCATCTGCCGGTCATGCTGGCGGCGGCGGCGATCCTTTCTAAAGACAACCCGCCGATCGTTCCGGTCATTGCCCGGTCACCGGGAGTGCCGGCAGAAAGGATACGTGATATTGCCGCGCATTGGGGAATCACCGAGCCCTTGATCACCGAGGATATTTACTCGGCGGTCGCGGCGGCCGATCTGGCGCTGGTCAAGTCGGGAACGGCAACCGTGGAATGCGCGATGCTGGGCACGCCGTTTGTCGTGATGTACAAAACCGGCAAGATCAATTACCAGATCGCCCGGCGGTTGATTAAGACCGAACTCATCGCCATGGTCAACCTCGTTGCCGGGAAAGCCGTTGTCCCCGAGTTCATTCAGCACGCAGCCACCGCCACGAACCTGGCGCAAGCGGCCGGAGAGCTTTTGACCAATGAAGCGTATCGCCTTACGGTGATCGAGAATTTGCGTCGCGTGCGAGAAAAACTGGGTCCGCCGGGTGGGGCCAGGCAGGCGGCGGAAATTGTCGTGGACTGGCTGGAAGGTGCGGATGACAGGTGAACACAGACATTCAACACACGCGAAGGCCCGTGCCGTTCCCCTGGGATTTTCACCTGGCACGGCTTTTGTACACCGGGGTGTACGCAGGCGCTGCCCTGGCGTACCACAATGTCAAAAGGCTGCGCGGCCGGGTCTCGGCAGAGGCAATCGCCGAACGTCGCGGGAAGCCCATGATACGGGGCGGCCCGTCTCCGCTTTGGGTTCATACTTCTTCGATGGGGGAGGTTCGCCTGGCGGCCGGATTGCTCGAGAAGCTGGCCGAAAAACCGTCTCCCGCCGGGTTCTTATGTTCGGTCTGCACCGAGACGGGGTACACGCTGGCCCGAAATACTATCCCGAGCAGCACGGTTGTGGTGCGGGCACCGGTCGACCTGCCGCGGGCGATCTTTTCTTTTTTGAAGTGGTTCAACCCCTCAGCGCTAATCCTCATCGAGACTGAATGGTGGCCCAACCAGCTTACCGCATGCTTTCGGCGTGGGGTGCCCGTGTTTGTGGCCAACGGCCGGCTGTCCGGTAAGTCGTTGAAACGATATCATTGGGTGCGGCGGTACCTGGGACCCCTTCTCTGCCGCATCGAGCGATTCTACATGCGTTCGTCAGCGGATGCCGAGCGTGTCCTTATGTTAGGTGTTGATCCCCGGCGGGTGGAGGTGGCCGGGTCATTGAAAAATGCAGCCGATGCCGGCAAGCTTCTCATGCGTTCCGGCGTTCCCGACGGCCCGCCGATTTTCCTGGCCGGCTGTACGCGTCCCGGGGAAGAGACAATAATCCTTGATGCTTTCCGCTCAGCTCGAGAAAACAACGAAAAACTGCGGCTCTGGTTGGCCCCGCGTCATCCTGAGAGGTTTGACGAAGTCGCCGGGATCATCAGGAAATCCGGGTATCGATGGGCGGCTTTATCGGTCTTGCCCCGGAAGCGGCTGTGCGCCGAGGATTCGCCGGAGATTGTCTTAATCGACAAGATGGGTGTGCTGGCGGCAATGTATGAGCACGCCCACGTGGCTTTTGTCGGCGGGAGTCTGCGTCCCTTCGGCGGACACAAC
>Ga0114920_10000074_pt1 | contig 44504 bp, 75 predicted proteins | sample ChitaG_FD_88683 | JGI IMG/M metagenome (GOLD analysis project Ga0114920, IMG submission 88683) | Deep subsurface microbial communities from South Pacific Ocean to uncover new lineages of life (NeLLi) - Chile_00310 metaG | ecosystem: Environmental > Aquatic > Marine > Oceanic > Sediment ...
AAGACCCTTATTTTGCCAGTTGCCAATACATGAACCAGCCCGTTAACCCTGCATCGACCATGTTTGATAAGGATGATATTGAGTGGTACGAGGATGAGAAGGAACTACCAGAAAGATTAACTAATTATATCACCGTTGATCCAGCAGGACACGAAGGCTCAGTGGGAGACAACACCGCCATAATTATCGCTGGAGTTGATCGAGATGAAAGTATTTATTTTTACGAGCCATATTTTGATAGATTCAAGCCCGATGAGATTGTAAAGCACATATTTGATGAGTACCTAGCTCGGAGAGTGAGAAGAGTCGGGATTGAGCAGAATTATTACCGGGGAGAACTGGCCAAGAATTTTGAAAGGAAAGGTAGGGAATGGGGCACCAAGGTCAGAGTAGAGCTGTTGAAACATTACGGCAGAAAGGAGCGAAAACAAGATAGGATTAGAGCACTACAGCCGTGGTTTAAGGATGGCAAGATTTTCCTTAAAGGGAAGAAAGTTAGCTATCGGGATGGACAAAAGACGGTAACTAAATGGGTTCCCGTAGGCAAGAACATGAACCATCTTTATAAACAGATAATTTCATACCCGAGGGCGAAAATGTCGGATGATTTAATTGATGCAGCTTCTATGTTTTTGGAGATTATAAAGCCCAGCGGTGGGTTTGATAAAAGCAAGGTAAAAGTTGCCAAGCCAGTAGATGCAATGTTTGGAGCTTAAATGAAAGCCGTAAAAGTCATAAAGGAATTCGAATTCAAACGAATCATGGGAGAATTGGAGTATTTTCCTTATCAATGGGCTTTTGGTGTAAGCATTAGATACCTTGAGTGTGACGGAATGGGTTGGATGTTCAGATTCTATTTTGGCCCATTTAAAGTTTGGTTTAATTTGGGATTAATTATTAAGTAAAGCAAGGTGAGTCAAGTAAAGTAAAGGAGAAAAAAATGTCCGAAAAGAGTAAAGAAGATTTAGTTAGAGAATGGAACAAGTTGAAAGAAGAGGAAGAAAAAAAACGATTGAAGCAACTAATCAAAGAGAAGAAATTTGGGGTTCCCATTAGAAAAAACATTCCTAAAGAAAAGAAAAGTCCAATTGACCAAATTTTTGACAAACTAACAGCGAGAGAACACATAATCCTAGAGGCTCTGGGGTTTTTGAATGATGATAGTGAATATAAGGGTTTTGCAGTGCATCAACTTATTTGTGGACAGATAAGAAACGCACAAGATGAACTGAAAGAACAATATCCAAGACTTAAAGAGTTAAAGTAGAAAAAAGGCTCACCTTGCCTTTTTAGAGGAGGTAAAATTGCCACCCAAATCGAAGGCTCAAGCACGTTTTATGGGTGCAGTAATCGCAGGTAAAGCGAGAAAAAAGGGCCCAACCAAAAAGCAAGCCAGGGAGTTTTTAAGGGGGCATAAGATTAAGGGATTACCGAGGAAAGTTAGAAAGAAGAAAAAGCGCAAGAGAAAGAAATGACACCAAAAGAAGAGAAAAAAGTCAAAGAAGTTAATGAAAAATACACTCTAGCACAGAACAAAAAAAGTGAGGATGACCGCCATGTCGATTTCGATAAATGGGAGAACTATTACGCTGGCACATCTAAGGAGCTGGAGGAGCGTGCAGACAGGGGCTTATCGGCTCTTATGCCTGCATGGGCTCAGGCAGGGGTTGATTATGTTTTAGCTAAAGAAGTAGCAGTTATCTTTGGGCAAAAGCCTTACTGGAGCGTGGGCGCAACTAGAAAGAAATGGGAAGGTGCAGCTAAGTTGCAGCAGGAGCTTTTAACTTGGCACTTAGATAATCCTAAAGAGTTCTTAAATTGTGTTCAGTGGCTTCAGACAAAGGGGGTTTACGGCACATCAATACGAAAGCCCATGTGGGATCGCCAGCAGAATGAATTTGCCCTCGAGGAGATTGATAATAAGAATTTCTATCCTTCTCCTGACGGTACGAGCATTTTTAAAATTCCCTGGACTATACAGCGCTCTTTACGAACCAGGAAATATATTTTGGCTATGGGTAGACCCTGGAAGGGCTCTAGGAAATCTACCTACATAAATACTAAGGAACTGCTCTCTAAAGATGGTGGGCAGTTTATCATGGAGCACGCTGAAGAGCAAGGAACACGCTGGACGGACGAAGAGAAAAAGAACTTATACGAGATTCTTGAGTGCTGGAATAGAGTTACTGACCAAGTTATAACTATCGGGGAAAGAAGGGTGCTTCTTAGGGATAGCGAGAGGCCCTATAAGAAGATGACCAAGCATAGACTTCCTTTTATCGTAATGATTGACTGGCCCAGGCCCAAGTCATTCTGGGGTATCGGAAGAATCGAGGCTATCGAACTTCACTTGAGGGAATTAGCCCATATAAAGAACCAGCGCTTTGATAATGTTAATCTTGTTCTTAATCCTCCGCTGAAGTATGACAAGGGAGCTGGTATAGACTTGGCGGGGCTTCCTCTTAAACCCAATGCTCTCATCGGAATGGATGATTTAGAATCGTTAAAACCGTTCTTTGATGCTGGTTGGCCTTTTGTTACCCAGAATGTTTATGCAGAAACAGCCGAGATAGAGAAAGAAATCCAAAACAGACTCGGCTTACAGGAACCCTCAATGGGGCGCAGGCCAGAGCAAAGGGAAACTGCAACTGCATTAGTAAGGCTTCAGCAAGCGGGAAATACCATATTCCAGTTTATGAACATGATGTCTCTCTGGCTGGGAATGAAGGAGTTGGCTGCCTGGACTTCGGCTATAGATCAGCAGTATCTAAAGGATACCATCGAAATTCCCTGTCTCTATGACTCTGAGCACAGGGGAGATTACTTAACTATAACCAGGGAGCGTTTGAAAGGAGAATTTTATTTTACTCCTAAAGTAGCACCCCTTGATCCTGACGTTATTAAAGATGTGGAACGAGGACAATTTGTAACCGCAGTTCAGCATATATTGGCTTCAGGAGCAAGACTAAGAATGGAGAAACTGGCAGAGGTAATGCTGAGGAAATTTGACATACCACAAGAGGACATTGACCAGATATTGCCAGAAGAGGCAAAAATGCCACGTGGTGGAGAAGAAGCGGTAAGACGAGAAATGGGGCCAAAGGGAAAAGCACCAGAGGAACTGGGTAGGCTTATATCAGGAGAAGCGGGTAAAGCGATGGCAGTGACTCCGGAAAGACCGAGGGGTAGATAATGAATGAGGAACCATTTTACTCTAATGGAGAACCTGAATACGGGGTTCCTTTGGGCCAAACAATACTTGAGAGTAGACAAGTGGCAACCAGAGGACTTTATCAGGATATAAGAGAATACATAATGCGAAAGTACTGGACTCAAAGAACGAATTCTCCATCTTATGGCGATATAGAAATACTTGAAGAGGAACTTAGAAACATGATTGATCCGCAGGAATTTGAAGCGTTAGAGTTTTATGTCTATGAGCTATATATATCGGCACTACCAACTTTGGGTGAACGCAGTCGGAAACCTGGTGATATACATGAAGGCCCAATTCCATATAGAGAAATGGAACCAATGTTAGCGGAAATAGGTGGTGCTCAATATGCCGATATTTTGAGGGAGATGTAATGACCGACAAAGAGAAAGAGAGACAGGATAATATTCTAAAAGTGGCTAGAGCTTATGAGCAAATGCAACGGACTGAAGGTTGGAAATATGTCCAAAAACATATTCAGGACAGAATAGCTGGAGCAAAAGGTAAACTTTCCAAAATTGATTTAGATAAAGAACGGTTTGAGGCTGCGAAGACCCAAGGAGAAATTAAGGCATTTTATTCGTTATTTAATGTTATAAGCAATAAACTTAAAGATGCAGAGAGAATCAAGAAAGAAAAAAAGGAGAAATAAAATGGCAGATGAGAAACTCAATAATCCCGCTTCCGGCTCCAAGAAGGAACAACCTGAGAAGGGGACTGGGTTAGACGAGAAAGACAAGGGAGGAGAAAAGCTTTTAGCAGGTAAGTTCAAATCACCAGATGAGCTAGTCAAAGCCTATCAAAACCTTGAGGCTGACAGCACTCGAAAGAGTCAAGAGGCTTCTAAGGTTGGCGAAAGAGTAGCTAAGCTCGAAGGGATGCTGGAGATGCAAAAGCAAGCTCAGAAAGCACCCCAAATTTCGGCTGAAGAATATCAAAAGATGGAGCGACTTTTCAAAGACGACTTCACCGAGGATTCACTGAAAGCTCTCGCTAATTTCAACCGCCCATTAAGCAACGAGGTTGAAAGAACTAGGGAAGAGCTCCAAGCGCTCAGGGATGAAATTCGTGGCGAAAGAGAGCGAAGGGGTGAGCTTGTTGGCCTAGCTGACAAAGCTCGCAAAGAGGATCCAGAACTTTTTGATACATTGAAGCCCGAAATCGAAAAAGAGCTTAGAGAAGATACGAACTTAGGTAGGTATGAAAATCCCTATGCGGCTGCCTTTTGTAAAGTTAGAGGTAAATCGTATAGGAGTCTAGCTAAAGGCACCGATGCCGAGATAGAGTCCCATGTAGAGGGATCATCTCCAGTACCTCCAGAGGTTAAGGGCAAAGAGGCCCTCAAAAAGAAATATGTGAGTGAAGTCCTTAAAGCAACGGACGACACTCGATTATAATAAACGGAGGTGAGAAAGAATGGCTTCAGCATATAAACAATTATCGGATTTAACTACTGAACGTTTAGAAATGGATTTTACTGAAGAGATAAATAAGCTCGATGCTAAAATCAATCCTCTTACAGTATTGACCAATCAAATTAAGAGCCGAGGTACTACTAATAGTGTGTATCACTACTGGTATCAAGAGGAACTGGATAACCGCTGGGATACTATTAATACAGCAGCTTCAGGGGATGCGTATATCACTGTCTATAACAGTGCTCGATTCCATAAGCATGATGTTTTATACATTCCCGAGGAAGGTTCGATTTTGATTGCTACTGGTGATATGTCGGCAACTAAATCAATCGCTGTAACCGAAATTGCAGTGGGAAGTGGTGACTCAGACGATGGTGATAACATCCTCGTTTTAGGGCCTTCCATTGAGGAAGGTTCTCCTGGAGTGGATGCCTATCAGGGTTCACTTACTCCTAGATCTAACTATACGGTTACGCTGCAAAGAACGTTTGGGGTAACTCGTGAGCAAATGGTCAATGCTATGCACGGAGGAAGCGAGCTTGCTAGGCTTACTAACAAGAAAGGAAGAGAGCACGCAAGAGACATAGAGCTACATCTTTGGTGGGGAGTTCGTGATGAGGATACCACTGGAGTTACGGGTGCTTATGCCCAAAGATGGATGGGTGGAATTCAGTATTTCTTAACTGGCTCAGGTGACTCAAACGCTACCAACACCAATATTGGTGGAGCATTAACTGAATCTGCTCTCCAGAGCTGGCTCTTCGATTGTTTCAAATACACTGATACGCTCTATCTTTTCTGTGGTGAGTATGGACTTCAGGCATTTGATAACTGGGCAAGAGGAAAATTAAAGATGGTTCCTGCAGATAGGAGCTATGGACTTAACATAAGCGAATATCCTCTGGCCGGAAGAATGGCTTATATCGTAGATGCTACTCGTATCTTAGAAGCAGGGCCACAATCAGGCGGAACTGATTTTCAGGATGAGATATGGGCACTCGATCTGGCTGACATCAAATTCCTCTGGTACACAGGTGGAGGGACTAAGCTTACCACCAATGTCCAGAATCCAAAGGCAGGTGTCAACAGACGGGAAGACTTATATCAAAGTCAGTTTACTCTTGAAGTTGGCAACGCTAAGAGACATGGGAGAGCTTACGGTATTACTGGAGTAGGCTAAAAAGTATGACAATCTGGGGGAGCATCTTTTTCTGGTGCTCCTCCTTCAAAGGAGAAATCATGACTGAGATGAAAAAAGTCGTGTTTATGTCCAAATTCAAAAACTTAAATATCTTTCTGGATAAAGGGGGACTGGTAGTCACTCCAGTTCCAGGAGGGTCAGTAAGTAGGATGCAGGCAGCCAGGATGATTAAGTTTCGGAACTTTGGATATGGAAGTGCTAATGCTAAAGAGATAGAGGAAATCAGGCAATATCTTCTTGAACATCCAGAAGACGGGATACACGAGGTCGTGCCAGTTACCGCCGAAGAAATCCTGGTGAAGAAAGAAGCTAAATTGGCTGCAATGGTAGCAGAAGTTGCCAAGGCAAGGGAAGTGGTAGGAGCAGTACCCAAAGAGACTCCAGAGCCAGTTGAGCTTCCAGAGGAAAAGAAGGTTTATGCTGAAAAATGTCCTGACTGTGACTGGGTAGCTGAATCATTTGTCAGTGAAGCACAGATGAAGAATAAGCTCCGAGGTCACCGAGCAGGCAAGCATAGGAAATGAGAGTAACCTTTACCTGTGGGCCTAAGACTCTCAGTTTTAATGTACCGATAGCACATTTTAAGGAGGGGAAGCTTATAAACCCGAATCCTCGAATTCGCTTTCGGAATCATAGGTATGAAACTGAAGATGTTTGGGAAATAAAACAGATAAGGGAATGGGGTAAGAAATATCCCAGAGATGAAATAAAAGAATTAAAATAACAAGTCCGGGTAGGAGCCTGGGACTAAATAGGAGAAAATTATGTCTACAGCATTAAGATTTGTTGATTATTTTCGTCATTACATAAGAGCAAAAAGAGTTGCATTTGATACAAATTGGGATAGAACGAGCGGAGAAGGAGCTTATCTTTTAGGCAAAAGGGAACACTACTCTGGACTGCCCATAGGTATGGCTACGCCTGCCGACTGCGAGGGTATCAAGATGGAGTTTAATTATGGAGTAGCACCAAGCAGTGTAACTGGCAATGGCAAAATGGTTCATGGCCTGGATGTTAAAATGACTATGGATCAAGATTGGGATTTCACTCTAAAGCCATATAATGCCACAGTTAGAGGAGCTAGGATTCAAGCCATTAGTCAAAAGGACGTTAGTGGTAGGGTAATGGGTGCCTATATAAATGCACGGGCAGAGGGAACCTACGAAATCGAGGGATACATTTCAGGTGCAACCGGCCCTGGAATGATTGGGATAGAGGCGAGAACTGAACTTGCTACCAGTGCTCAGATCACGACTACTTCGGCTGTGGGTGTATTGATATTTCACCGAAACCAACAAGATGCTGATATTATCACTGGAGGGTACAGAGGTCTTCAAGTTGAAGTCCCTCTTATGGGGACAGGTGCTTCAATAGAAGGCACTACATATGGAATTTATATCGCTGACGAGTGGGGTGGAGGAGATGATTTCGACTGTGGTATGTGCATAGACGATGACGTTTGTACTACTGGTATTCAAATTGGTAACTGTACTACTGGTATTACTCTTGATGGGACTATGACTACTGGTCTTAACATTCCCACTGGCTGTACCACTGCTATCCAGACTGGTGCCGATGCTTCTGATGGCGGGGATGTCAAGTTCTACGGAGCTACAACGGGGGAAATTTGCGAGTGGGATTCTAGTGCGGCCACTCTTAAGATTCAGTCTACACATACCTTGAGTGGCTCCACACCAGTGAATATACTAAGGATAAACAACTATCCTACTATGGCTGCAAGTGGTAGCACTAGGGGACTGTTAGTTTTAAGTGAGGCTCTAGCTGGCACGGAAGGTGCATATTTGGTAGGTATTGCAGCTATTGCTGAGCAAGATTCAACCTTACGTGTTCATGGTGTTATGAGTGCCATATGTGCTTCGCTTATCAGTGGGACAGATGATCCTCAGACTATGTGTTGCGTAGAGATGACATATAAGAATACTGGTGCCAGTAGTTCAAGCTCCCAGAGTTATATGTTGCTTAGAGAATACAGCACCGGGACTCCCTGTTGTGTTTTCCTTAATATGCCTGACCATGATACTGGTTCTGCTGACCGTATGAATCTTTTCTGTGAGAATGGTGCTGCAACTACTTGTAGCCACACGCTTCGGTGTTTAGTGGGTGGCAACCCTTACTGGATTATGCTCTGTAGTACACCACCAGCATAAGAACTGAAATGAACTGTGATTTATGTAAATTAGCGGCAGGGAAAGATATTATTCTCTGCCGCATCTAAGAAAGGAGAGCTAAATGAAGCTCAACGTATTAGACCGTCTCCTGCTTCTAAACATTTTGCCACAAGAGGCAAATTTTATCACATTGAAGATAGTGAGAAACTTGAGGAATGATCTCAGTTTCTCAGAAGAGGAGCACAAGAAGTATAAGTTTGTGGAAACCGAGGGAAGAGTAAACTGGAATCCAGCGGAAGACCAATTCAAGGAAGTCCACGTTGGAGAGAAGGCAACGGATATTATCGTAGAGGAGCTGGAGAAGCTAGATAAGGATAAAAAGCTAACTATGGAGCATCTTTCACTATTTGAAAAATTCATTGAGAAAAAGTGAAATTACATCTCGGTTGTGGCACACAGATCTTTGAAGATTATATAAATGTGGATTTTAAGCGACTGGATGGTATTGATGTTCAGGCTGATATAAGATGGCTGCCGTTCAAAAGTAACTCATTTGAACTCATAGAGACCTATCATGCGATTGAACATATACCCAGACAACAAATAGAGTCTGCTCTGGAAGATTGGTTCAGGGTATTGAAACCAAACGGAGAATTGATAATTGAGTTGCCTGACTTCAACCAGAACTGTAGAGATTATCTCAAAGCCATAGAAAAAAAAGATTGGGACTCTGCAAATATACACCTTATGTTCATATATGGTGGTGACATGGCAAATCCAGAAGACGGCCATCGTTGGGGATATGTTTTTCAGGGACTCGGTTTTCTATTAGACAAGGCTGGCTTTACTCAAATTGCACAAACACCAGCACGTGATTTTCATACTAAAATGGCTGCGTGCATAAGGATTAAATGTAAAAAACAATGGGTAAAATTATAGTACCTGGACTAAGAGGATTAGGTAAGTTTCCTGTTCCTGATTTAAGACCAAAGCCAGTAGCGATGAGCTTAACACCGAATAGAATCAAAATCCTAATTGGGATGCCTTTTGGTAGACCAATGGATTTACTACCAATAGAGTCATGGGTGGCTCTGTTTATTAAGGCAGTGACTAATCCTTGCTATTTCATTTCAGGTAAATATGTGCGCACTGCCTATCTGGATGTGAATCGGGATACTATTGCCGCAGAAGCACTGAAGCAGAAAACAGACTTTGTGCTGATGGTAGATACCGATATGGATTATCCCGACACTACTCTCGATACTTTGGTATCCAGGGATAAGGATGTGGTTGGAGTGGCTTATTACACGCCTCGATGGAATCCAGAGGAAAAGAAATCTGAAGAAGTATGGCCGCAAATCTATGACTATAACATAAAGGCAAAACTTTGGAGTCAGTGGCCAATGATTAAAGAGACGGAACCCTTCAGAGTAGATGCAGTGGGAACAGGGATAATGCTAATAAAGACTAAGGTATTTAAGAAGCTAAAAAAACCCTGGTTTCCATTCTTTCGGACTGAGTATAAGGGGGATCCTAAAGTAATGGGTGAGGACTTGGGTTTCTGTCTTAAATGCCTGGCTAACGGAATTGAAGTCTGGGTAGATCCCACAATTGATGTGGGTCATAATAAAGCCTATAGATATAGCAAGAAGGATTGCACTACAAAATGAGTAACGACGTAGTGAATATTCTCGTTCCTACACGGGGAAGGGCAAAGCAACTAAAGAGGAATATGCACCTTCTCAGAGAGAATACTCGTTACCTAGCTTATGAGTTAATTATAATTGCAGATGCGGATGATAAGGAGACTTTAAGGGTCTGTGACAAAGAAAGATTAGATTACCTAGTTATGCTGGATCGAAGCTACTTTGCTACCAAGATAAATTTTGCTTTCTTCAAGGCTGGCGGTAACTACTTAGTCTGTCTTTCAGATGATGTGGAAGTCAAGGCTGATTGGCTAGGAATAGCAGTTGATTCTTTTAGAAAAGCATTTAGCGATGATACGGGTGTTCTTTGTTTTGATGATGGAGGAGAATGGGAATTTGTAATCGCTCCTCATCCCTTCATTTCTCGCAGGTGGATAGATAGATTTCAACATGGCAAATGGGTCTTATGGCCAGAGTATTGGCATAACTACGGAGATACCGAGATTAGTATGGTCTCTCATGCCATAGGTAAATTTCTCTGGTGTCCAGAGTCCAAAGTAATTCATCACAGACCACAAAATTGGAATGAGGCAGATTCAACCTGGAAAAAGGTAGTGGATGAGATACATCCAAGAGATTATGAAATATATCATCAAAGGGTACTTGATTGTTTTCCAGGGTATGGGCCAGAGGAGATTAAAATACCGTTCTCACAAATTGAACTCCACAATGGGGCTCTAAGATTGAAAATGGCCGAATGGAATGAAAAAAGAAAAAAGTCTTGAACATATAAAAAAAGTATGTGGGGGAGGAGAAGAGGCAGATTTTAAGAAGCATCCCCCTACAGAGGAAGAAATATTTGAGTGTGTGCAACGATTAGGCTGTGTAAGCCTGGAAGAGATAGCGTTTCATAGAAGAAAAATAATAATAAGGAGGGAATAAATGGCAACGGCGGCAGTATTTTGTGGATATGCAGTAATAGCAGACGATGGAGTAGCTGTACAGTTACGGTCAACAGGTAACACCATTAAGGGTGGAAATATAATGGCTCCAAAGACTAACCTGGGTTATGTTGTACTGGGGCACAGCACGGTTACTGATGACAAAGATACGACTACGGGGGGCTATCCATTAGCACCAGGAGCTGTTTATCCAATAAATGGACAAACGGAAACTAACATTTGGTATATAAATGGTAAGGAGGGGCAAGAAGTCTATTTTGCATTCTTCTCTAGCTAAGGAGCTATAAATGACCTTTACAGTAATGAAAGCTATGGTGCTAGACCTCATTGCGGAAGAAAATAATGACCGCTTTGATGATACATTCGTGGGCCGAGCCGTCAATTTGGGATGTGTGGATTTCCTCGACAAATGTGAGGCTATAGATACTCACTGGACTATTGACACGGTAGCAGATCAGATGTGGTATCTTTCTCCCACTAATTGTTTTGAGCTAACCAGAGTAGAATGGGTGGATGATTGGGTGGGTTCTACTGATTTTGGCCAGAGACTTAAGCTAGAGAGAAAAACCTTTAAGGAAATGGATGATGAATATCCTCTTGATACTTCCCGTGCTGAAGATAACACTAGCTGGCAGGAGATAACTGGCGACCCTGTGGTCTGGATTCCTAAAGAGCATGATGTTATAGGAATATACCCAGCTTGCGATACGAGTGATGATAAGCTCTTTCTCTATGGAAGAAAAAAGCACGTGGATATGGATGAAGATGCTAATACTCCTGGATTTGCTGACCAATGGCATATTATACCCTGTATTTATGCAGCTAGGATGTTGCTACGAAGCGATAACGATGAGAAGGCAGCGGGCTTTGAGAGATGGTATAAGGAAGAAGTAATGATGGCTAAACGCACTATAATGGAGAGAAAGAAGCATATGCCATCAACGTGGAGGATGTACGCATACTAATGGTCTGGACAGAGCGAACGAAACCTACGGATAGTGCAACAGAAAGGGTGCGAGTTGGTGGCCCTGGATATGATTTTTCTATGGTAAATATTTTCTGGGATAGGACTGATATTTATTTTGATAACACTGCAAGGCACGTCACCGAGAGAACCAAACCCAGTGATGGCGAAGTAGAGCGAACTAAGCCCACAGATAGCTGGACGGAACGCACCAAACCCACGGACACAGCTACGGAGCGAACTAAACCAACATAGGAGGTTATAAATGGAAGATATATCTAAGCAAAACAAGGTTGCATTGGTAGAACGGCGACTTACGGAAGTTAAGAATGGCCTCTATGATTTAAGCATACAGGCACGTGTTGCCGACAAAGTTGGGGATAAAGCGACTAAAGACCGGGCTGTGGAACAGATGAAAAGATTCGAGAAGATGAAAGACGAGTATGACAAGATACTGGCAGAGCTAGATAAGGAATAACATATGGCACATTTGACCGATTTAGACCTTACTGCACCGGCAGATTCACTCTTTTCTGGCGGTACTGTTTTAAATACTTGGCGAACTAGAATCGATGCCCTCAATGATATCTTGGGTGATATTACCACAGCTGAGGCTAATCAGGTAGAGAATATAGCAACTACCACTATATCTGCAGCTCAATGGGGATACCTCGGAGCTTGCACCGCAGGTGGTGGTCAATTATTAGCCGCTTTGACTGCTGGTGAGAGTACACAACTAGAGGCCATTGGAAGCACTACAATATCCTCAACGCAATGGGGTTATTTAGGAGCATTAAATCAAGGACTCACCACAACTAGCACAGTGACTTTTGGGACAATTAACGCTTTTACTCTCGGGGGCAAACTTACCGCAGGAGCTTCAGAGATAGAAGGTACTGGTTTTGATATAAACGGTGGAACGATAGGTGGAGTGACACTAGATGGCGCTATAGCTGGAGGAGACCAAGGCATTACTGGCGTAGGGGATATGACTTTTACTGCCGGTAGCATTCTTGCAGCTGCGGCGGCAGATACTAGCACGTTGTTAATCAAGGCAGGAGGACTTGCTGGAACTTCGGTAATTACGATAACTTCGTTGGATGCAGGAGATACTATCGCTTTTGCTAATATAACTGCACTTGTTGCCTCAGGTAATCTTGATATTGGGGCGCATGGATTCACGGCGAATACTCTTACTGCTGATGGACTAACTCCAGGACAGGTAGTTATTGCTGGTGCTGGCGGCTTACTCGGTGGTGATACCGATTTGACATTTAGTGGCGATACCTTGACTGTTACTAAACTTGGCGCATTCCAAGCCGCTGGAGTAATTAACTTCGATTCGCAGAATATGACCAATGTGGATATCGATAGTGGCACTATTAACGGAATAACTGATCTTGCAGTCGCTGATGGAGGGACGGGCGCATCTAATGCAACGAATGCTAGGAGTAATCTCGGTCTTGTAATAGGAACTAATGTATTAGCACAGCAGACTATAGGAATAGCCAACGACAATCTCCTTGAAGTAGATCATGCTTCTCCAGCTGATGATGATTATGCTAAGTTTACAGCGAATGGGTTGGAAGGGCGCAGTTATACCGAAGTTGTATCAGATTTAAGTCTGGATACACGAAGATTATTTAATCTCTGTCGCAATGCTGCCTTTGCTTCTCGTAGCGGAGGCACATCGGCAAAGCCAGATGAGTGGGAATTAGAAGGTAGTCCTACTGTTGCTTATGATACTGTAGACCCTAGTTATGGCGACTACGCAGTTAAACTTACTGCTACTGGGGCAGGTGATGAGGGACAAAAACAGACTTTAACTCATCTTAAAATCAGCACTAAATATCAAATATTCGCTAGAGTTAAGGTTGATGCAGGAGATACGGCCTCTCTTATCACAACTGGAGCGACTACTAATATCAATGTAGATTCAACTTCAGAATCTTGGGAAGATATAACTGGGGAGTTTATTACAGATGGTTCTGCTACCGATGTAGTAATAAAGTTGGTAGCCTCAGCCAATACAGATGTTGCCTATTTCTGTGGAGTGACCTGCGTAGAAGGTAATATACCTCCCGCTAATTTCATAAGGAGAGTGAATGAGACGATTTATCTTACTACGCCAATTACTGATACAAGTTGGGATAGCGATGGTTATAGTAGTGCCGAGGCGGATTTAGATTTGTCTGCTTTTGGAAATGGTTGCCCGCCTAAAATTAAGGCTGTTTTTGTATCTACAGTAGGTAGAGATTCAGCAAGCTCAAGCGGAGCTGCCTACTTTTGGCTGGGAGTAGGCGGTGTTGCTCTCACAGTTTCTAATGTCGTTGGTGGAGTAAATTGCACTAATCAGCCAGATGATACTCCACTATATGGTTATGCAACAATTCCCTGTAATGGTAACGGAGACATTCGGTATAAAATAGCCGCAAGTGGTGCGAATACATTTGATTGTTGGCTTGCTATTTGGGGCTATGTTTTAGGAGAATAAATGGCTATACGAAATCACGCATTAACTTCATTTCTGGGACTAAACACTGAGGTATCTGATTTCCTGCTCAAGGATAATGAAGCGACAGCTATATCTAATGTGGATGTGGATTATAGAGGGTATCTCAGGAATAGAGCTGGTATAGATAAGGTTAACGATGATGCTATTGCTGAGAATGCAACTGTCAAGGATGTATTGGGCTTGTATGGATTCTACAAAGATGGAGTGGCTAGCTACAAGAAGATATGTGCAGCAGGGACTAAGCTACTTCAATTTGATGGAACAGATTGGCAGGATTTAAAGACTTCTTTGGTTACTGGGGGTAGGTGGAACTTTATAACTCATCTAAATGTCTGCTATGGAGTGGATGAGAAAAATACTCCGCAAAAAATTACTGAGTCTGGAACAGATTATTCATCGGCAAACTGGACTGGTTTGGCTAATAATGACCCTCCTGATTTAGCTCCTTTCATTATTGAGCATAGAGATAGGGTATTCATAGCGGGCGATCCTGATAATGCTTCTACAGTGGTATATTCAACTATGAATGCCACCCCTGATTTTAGTAATACAGGCATAACAGGAATTCCCATTCTTAAAGGTGACGGGCAAAAGGTTACTGGGTTGTCTAAGCTAGGCTTTAATTTAATTGTCACCAAGAAACACCAGATACATCATATCTCAGGGTGTACTTCGGCTGATTTTGTCATGCGTATGCTTGTGCCGGGTAAGGGCTGTTTTGCTTATAGGAGCTTGGTCAATACTGGCAACACTATAATTATGCTTCACGATAGTGGAATCCTTAACTTTAATGGACAAACAATTCAAGATATGTCCCTCAATTTCAAGAGCAAGATCGACGCAATACTCAGTAGCTATATCCAGAACGCCTGTGCAGTTTATAAAGATAAGCGATATTGGCTTTCTTATACTTCTAGCGGAACGAGCAATGATAAGACTTTGGTGATTGATTCAGTTTCAGGGGCTTGCACCGAGTATGACTACGGTGTGAATGCTTTTTATCTTGACTTAGCTAATAATTTATATGGTGCGTGCAACTCAGGATTTGTAAGACAACTTGATACGGAGACTGACGATGATGGCTCTGACATAGATTCTTACTGGCAAAGTAAATATCTTGACTTTGGAGCACCCAATGTAACCAAAAGAATTAAAGAGTGCATAGTCTATTGTTCTTTGGCAACGGAGGATTTGAGCTTTAGATTTGATATTGACCATAAAACTGGTGGAACTGGAAGGCAAGACTGGACTAAAACGGTTGCCCCCACTTCAACCACAGTAACCGAAGTGAGGTTTTCCTGCTCAAAGGAGTTAGTGGGAAAAAGATTTAGACTAAAGATTTCTCACAATGGCAGTGAGACTTTCAAGGTTTATCAGGTTATCTTTAGATACGAGCCCATTGCTCGCAGGGGAGATATAGCCAGTGTCAAGTGAAGCAGGGCACGTTCAAATTACTGAGTTTAGCAAAGAAGTTATCCCTATGATTAACTGGCAGATGGAGGATTTATTCTGCCAGTATGGCGTAGCTATGCCTTACTTTATGCTTGACTTTGATTTCCCTGACTACTTTCAACGTCCAGATTGGGTTAGCGGCTATAACTTTAATCTTGACTGGGGGCCGTGGGGATACTGGCTTGTTTGGTTTAATGAGCTTCTGGGGTTCTTGTTTGATGAGGCTCATCTACCACGCTGGCAAATGCCAGATATGTCAGAATGGAGTTGGGCTATGTTTAATGATTATATGAGTGAATTATATGACAATATGCAGAGACACTATGTATATGGACAGTCGGGAACTTTTACTAAAGATGAAGTGATAGAGGGAGAAACATCAGGTATTACGGGTTGGTATAAATGGAAAGATGGTGATGGCTATATTCACGTAGCTAAGAAACGGGATGCGGCGGGTGAACCTGTGGTAGATTTCGAGGAGGAGAAAATAGTAGGGCAAACTTCCGGAGCTTACGCTTGGACTTATGAAGATTACTGGCAAGATTATACACTTTCAAGAGTGGCAGGCAATAATGTAATATGTCGCCACAGTGACTATCCTTACACTGAGACTACCTATGAGGAGGCGCAAGCTAACTATGAGGATGACCCAACTTGGGAGATAGAGACTAAAGGTGATGATTTATATGTGCGATGGGGTGCTTCACAGCCATATATTTATTATACAATATGGGTTAGGAATACTTATATATCTTTCAATACAACATCTATATCAGAGGTTCAAACTGCACAGATTTTTCTGGATTATGTAACTTGTCCAGGGCTAGATTCGGGCTCTCCCATACTCTATATTTATAAGCATGATTTTGGAGACACACTAGAGTCTGGAGATTGGACTGGAGGCACGCTGATTGCCCAGAGAACGTTTACAACCGCTGATAATCTACAAGATGTTACGATAGATATTGACCCTGCTGATGTTACACCTGGGGGATATTCCAGATACAGATTTGCATGGAAACGGACAGTAGATTTTGATTATTTTGCCGAAGAGGATTTACCTGCTCAAGATCTTCTTGCTGCCGATTACGTCAAATTAAAATTGTCAGCTACATAACATAAAGGAGGATTATTATGCCTAAAATACCTAAATTTCCTACATATCAACCATACGGTACAGACGCTGGTACACATTGGAGAGGGGCTGAAGAACTGGCTGGATTTGGTTATCAGTATCCTGGTAGGCAAGCACCCATGCCTACTTTTCCTACAGCTGAGATGCCTACTATGGAGGAATATCCCGAAGTAACTCCTATGCCTACATACGAGCCAGGGGTGGGGGCCTATCCTATTACGCAGCTCCCTGCTTATAAATCTACGCCAGAAGCTTATCCAGAATATCGAGCACCTGCAGATGAAGTATCTCGGGAGCTAATGACTAGCATCCGAGAAAGAATGGCAGGTGAGGGCACCGCAGGAGCAGAATCAGCTATATATGAGAGGGGAGAGGATAGAGTCCAGATAGAATACGAGGAAGGCTTAAAGAGAATTGATGAGCAGATGGCAGCCAGGGGCTTAACCGGCTCAGGCATACACGGAGAGGCGGTAGAAAAGCTGGAAACAGAGAGACAGAGAAGTTTAGCGGATTTATCTAGGCAAATTACTATTTATGGACAGCAAGCAATAGAGTCTGCTATGGCTAAGGGGCAGCAATATGTAGCCTATCAATCGGCTGAAGCGCAAAGGGAATTAGTATCAAGAGAAAGAGGTTGGGCTGGAAGGACACAGGAAAGAATTAGGGGGTTTGAGTCTGAAGCCAGGGCAGCAGAAGCTAGAGGAGCATCAGAGCAGGCAGCCTATAATACTGCTATAGCAGAAAGGGTAAGGAGTTATGAAGCTCAAGCTAGAGCCTGGAGTGCCAAGACTGAAACTCAGAGAACCAAATGGACGGATAAAGCCAATCTAGCTATACGGAAATATCAAATAGAAATGGAAAAAGCTCAATTGCTACAGCAAGCTAAAATGACAAGCTGGCAAGTGGGGAGAGAGGAATACAGAAGAGTTTATGAGTCTCGGTATCAAGCTACCAGAGATACATACATAGCACAAAGGGACGCAGAGGAAGCGGCTCGGCAAAAAGAAAATGATGAATGGAGAAGAGAAAAGGAGAGAATAGAGCTACAGATTAAAAGAAGAACGGCTCGGTATGAGGAGTTTAAGGGAGGTCTGCCTGATATGGCTGGCTTTGGAGGAGGAGAACCTATGTTTGGTGGATTTGGTGGCGGTGGCGAGCCTGAACCTTATTATGAGGGCTATAAAGCCCCGCCTGGTGGATTCAAAGCCCCGCCTGGTGGATTCTATGGTGGAGGTACGTAAATGAATGGAAACGAACTAGCTAATGTATTGAGATGGCCCAAAGGAGAAGAGTATCAACACGAATGGTATGCTGGTCAGCAATTACCAAAGGAATGGTGGAAGACAGATTTTCCTTATGGAGAAGCTGAAAGAATGGGATATAGATTATCTGGTCAAGAATTAGAAACATTTAGAAAACGACAAGGAGAGCAAAGAGAACCAAAATCTCTCTCTGATGAGCTTGCCGATATACTTAGAAGACCCGAAGTTAAAATGCTCGATCCTCTTCAGAGAGCAAACCTCATAGAGACAATACAAAAAGCTCAGGCAGCTATAGCAAAACGGGAAGAGGAGAGGGAAAAGCACGAAACAGAGATGCTGACAATAGGTAAGGAAACACAACTACGGGAGAGAGTTCAAGCTATACTTCAGAGCGATAGAGTGCCAGCACAAAAAGTAACTGCACTTACTATGGCAGGTGTGCCGCTCTCAGACGCTCGGGATATGGTATGGGGAAAAAGAGCACCCGAGGCTGAGGAAAGACCCGCTAGAGAAGCAGCTCCCAGAGCTAGAGCAGCACCAACAGGGGAAGAACTCGTTGAGGGACTTAGACCAGAGAGAAGGGGAGTTCAGTTTAGAATGGTGGGAGGAGAGTTGATAAAGGAGCGTGCTGGGATATGGGAAGAAGAAAGGCTTACCCCTGAACAGAAAATCGCTAAACGAGAAGCGGGATTAAAAGAAGCTGAATATTATAGAGGACGAGCCTTGGAAAGAGAGGGGGTTGTAGAGAAAGAAGAAATCAAAAAACAAAAAGTTGAAAATGCTAGAAAAATACGAGTTATCAATGCTGTAGCTAGTGCCGTAGAAGGCACTATGTCCTTGCCAGTATTAGCGACTATTCTTGAAGGGGAGGGTTACTCAACTGATATTATAGCTGACTATATTGGAAAACCTCTAACTGAGCTTGAAAAAGCAGATCTCACAGGTAAAAAATTAGAAAATGCTATAAGATTTGCTGATTATCATAGAGAGTTAGCTGTGAAAAGAGAACGTCCAGAAATGTTTGTTCCTTTAGAAGAAAGAAAATTTGATGAAGAAGTAAGGCAAGCGCACGAAGATTATGAGAAATGGGAAGTAGAGCGGGGAGATGAACAGGCTCAAGCTCTACTTGATAATGCAATTAAATTAGCTCAAGAGAAAAGGGATGCTAGAAAAGCCGAAAGGGAAGAGTCCGCAGAAGCAAGAGGTTTAGCTGTAAAGAGAGCTTATCCTGAGTTATTTATTCCTTTGGAAGAACGACAGCAATGGTGGGAAGAGGATAAATGGAAGGAAGAAGTCAAAGAAGATAAGAGACGATGGGAAAAAGATTTTGGTGCTGAAAGAGCACAGGAAATGTTCGATAATTTAATGACAGAGCGAGAATACTTTGATGGTATTAGACAGATAGAAGCAGAATGGAAAAGAGATGCGGAAAAATACGGAGATGAGAGAGCTGATAAAATGAAGGAGTGGCGACTGAAAGAATGGGAAGCGGTGAATGCTCACAAAAAAGACCTATGGGATATGGGATTTAAGGATAGGGATTTCGTAGAAACAAAAGCTCAATGGTGGGCGGATTTCTACAAAACAAAAAAGGACAAGAAAGAAGAAGCAAGACAATTTAATGTGACAGAGGAGCGCCTTCTAAAGGAAGAGGCCAATAGAGTAAGAGAATTCGAGGAGAAGTTAAAAAAGCAATATAAGGATCTTGATCTTGAAGTTAAAAAATATGGATTGACAAGGGATGTAGAAGCTCGTATAGCAAAAATGGCACTCTGGAACTTCGTATTAGATTGGCAGAAACTAGGACATGATGGAGCACTATTGAAATGGGAAGAAGCAAAAGAGGAAAAGAAATACTGGTGGAAAGAAAAAGAAATAGGACTAAAGAATCTACAAGCATTCACCAGCTTCATGGGAGCAATGGATAAAATCATAGGTAATGCCAAGACCAGTGATAATCTGTGGGAATTGGTAAATAAGGTACTAGGAGATTCACTTGGTGAAGATTATGTTGGTTTGATTAAGGTATTAAACAAAGAAGGGAAAGCACAGATAGAAATTCCTGAAGAACTCTCTGTAGCATTAGATGATTTACCATCGGGGCAGAAAGATAATGTGATGGAATGTTTTAAAGCTGCGTACAACACAAAGACTGGAGAGTGGCACATACCAAATCAAAGCCGAATGAAAAATATAGGTGCATTTTTCTTGGGTGAGGTAGGTATAGAGCCCAAAGAATTAAAATTGGATAAGCTCGGATGTAATCTCTCCTTTGAAGAATTTTGTGATAAAGTATTGCAGGAACCATTCTGGTCTGATGCAGATAAGGGTGCAGTAATTAGAATGAGAGTGGATCCGCAAATTGCACAAGGATTGCTAGCTAAGGCCAAGGAAAAGGGCGTATTAATATCGCCAGCGGATGTAACAAAACCAAGCCTATGGGATAAAATTACTGGATGGTGGCCTTTTGGTAAGGGGAAGAAAGAACCAACTGAAATTGATTTTCCTGCTATGAAAGCTGAAGTTGACCGAATTTATGACGAGACTGGTAGCATTAGACCAGTAACAGAATACTTAGAAAGTATGGGGATAACTCTTGATAAGTATAAAGAATGGTTACGAGGAAAATAATGCCTTTGAGTGAACTAGATAGATTGCTGTTGGAAGAGGAACCAGAAGAAGAAAGACTAAGCGGTTTGGATCAAGCACTGTTGGGTGTTCCTGAAGAAGTGCCTACTGAGGAGCCTCCCTGGTGGGTGAGTGGATGGAGAGAATATGAAGAAAGAATGGGATTACCCGCCGAGAGACCCTGGCACGAAAGACTTGGAGCAGTAGCCAAAACTTTTACTCCCTGGGGAATAACTGGTGAAGACATTGAGAGAATATCTGTTGCTCCAGAGTGGCAAGGCATACAACAGAAAATCAAATCTGGCACAGTTCTCACAGAAGATGAAATAAGTTTTGTAGATAACTATTTAGCAGGACACGCAACTAGACCTCCTGGATTCACAGCCGAGCAATGGTTAGCTCAACCGAAGGCCCTACAGACAGGTTATAATGTTGCTACCACCATAGCGATAATAATGGGTGTAACTGCGCCCATTTGGACTCACCCCAGCTTTCCTAGAATGACAAAAGCTACTGCGTTAAAACTCTATCGAGGAAAACTACCTGAAAGAATTCCTGTAGAGGCTGAAAGAATGGTAGTCAAAAAAGGGAAATTTCTTGGGGTTGAGCCTGTAATTACAATGCGACCTCCATCTATGAAGATTAGTGCACCTTCGGTAGCAAGAGAATTTGCCACAATAAAGCCTGCTATTGTCAAGTCAATGAACGCACTTCAATTCAAGGATACTATTCATAAACAACTTTATGAATTGGTATCGAAATATAAGCCAAATCCGAGCACAGTAGACATGAAACCTTTTTATCAAACAGCAGACCATATTACAGGCCCATCGTTGATAGCAGCAGCAAAGGTTTTAGCACCAGGTTATTTAGATACTACTTATAGCCAGATAAATCAGGTTCTTCCTTTTATGATTAATCAGCTTGTAACGAGTGGTACAGCTATTCCTCAAATAAGAAAGGAACTTGAAGCAGAAGAAAAAATTGTAGACGAGGAAATGGTGAGACCACTCACTCCCACACCAGAGGAATATGCCGCTCCTGAAGTAGCACTAAAGGCTGTGGTGCCAGAGGAGAAAATTCCAAAGGAGGTCGTACCCAAGGAAGAAATTGAGCTTATCCCTGAACAGGAACAAAGTTTAGCTGGTGGGCCAGTATTGGGTAAGGGATTTGATATAGTTAAGGGCTGGCCTATAATTCCAGAACCAGAGAAAGGCACTTTAGGCAAAGCAATTGATAAAACCCTCAAGACTTTTTCCGTATATACCCGAATAAAAAAAGAAGAGCCTGAAATGTATTTCAGACTTAGGGAATTCAAGGGAGGGGAGGGTGTAGCTTTTACAAAAGCGAAACAAACGAACGAGAAAATTTGGGGCAGGATAACTCAGAATGAAGCTCTAGCCATACAGAGATATAGACAGATACCAGAGAAATACCCCTTGGAAAAATTAGCAGAAAAATTGAGACCCGCAGCAGGCAGACTAGATGCAGTTCTTGAAGAAGAGTTAGAAGATTTTATCGCTATGGAAAAGATGACAGTTGGTTGGCCTTATTCTCGAATAAATGAATTGAATGAAGAAAAAGAAAAATTATTAGCAGAAATACCTCTTTTAAAACAAGAGCCAGCAATTCAAAAACGACAAGATAGAATAGCTGAAATAGATGAATTAACGGATATGTTAAAGAGTCGCAGATTTTTTCCAGGAAGATATACAAAAACTCCAGAGACTCAATCTTCAGTATTAAAATTCCTACCTGAAGGCGTGTTCAGAGGTTCTCGACTGAGGGAAAAATGGATAAGTGGTAAGACTATACCCGATATAGATGCTGCAATTGAAGTAGGATTGGAGCCCCTCGACCCTAGAGCAGCCATGCTTCGCCATCTTTTTTGGGCAGAGCTTGAAAAGAACAAATGGATTTTACATGAAGGAATTAAGAGCAATCCCAATCTAGCAATTCCAGAGGAATATGCTCCCGAATGGTGGGATGATTATCCAGCAATCAAAGGATATAAACTTAATCCTTTAATTACTGATGTACTAAGAGAATTTGATATGTCCACCAGAACAGAAGGGGTAGAAGCAGCCTATCGAAAATTTGCAGCAATAGGCAAAAGAGCAGTATTCTGGAACTTTATCATTATGGGAGGAGTATATGATCCACAGCAGGGATTTAGGGCTGCTGGTTGGGGTGCTATAAATCCTGTTTCCTATGCAAGAAATATAAAATCAGTCATAACTAAAGATGAAGGATATAAATTTTGGTCAGGACTTGATCTTTTCTCCAAACCTGTTGATATTCAACCCCAAAGAGATGTTAAGCAACTAATAGAATCAGCAATAAGACAGATGGATGAAACAACCCCTAAATATAGTCAGCTCATTGAAAGACTAACTGATGGAGAGTGGAATTTCAAGGACACCACAAAAATACAAAAGGTCGTCAAAGCCGTTAAAGGATTATCCAGTCTTGAGTGGAATCTTGCTTGGGGACTTGATGCGGCTTCCCGAAAAACTACTGCTGAAAGACTTGTTGCGATAGGTCTCTCACCCAGAGAGGCTGCTGAACAAGCCAGATTTCATCATGCAGATTATGGGGATGTGCCTGGTAAAACCAGACGTTTTTTGAATCTGGGTATGCTGACACCAACATATCAAATTGCTAGTGGTAAAGTTTATCTTAATATGATGCGCCATCCCGTGAAGGAACGAGGCCCAATAGCTCGCACTATCGGTTTTCAGATACTTATGGCAATTGGAATGGGCATACTCGGATATAGATGGACACGGGGTAATGTCTTCGTTAAAAAAATTGATAAAACCAAAGAGGATGTGATAAGTAACCCTGGGCCATTGTACTGGTTAAACAAGCAAATCAGAGATCCTCGTGTCAGTGTTTATTGGCAATCCTCCGTTCCTTTAAATATACTTCTTTCTGTTGTTACTAATAATGATGGTTTGGGTGGGAGAGTATATGACAGAAAAGCCAGTAAGGAATGGCAATATACACAGACGGCAGAATTTGTTATAAAGAGATGGCTTCGTCCTTTGGAGTCTGCTGGAAGATTAACAGATGAGTCAAGATTGCTATTGGATAGGTTGCTATCGCTGGTGGCTATAACTAAGTATCAGAGAAAGCCGTGGAAAGAGAAAAAGAAAATATCCAAATACTGGTGGCGCTAATTAGTTCGTTTAGATATGGTGAGCATTAACATTCCACCAATGAGTACTGGAATAATTGAAAGTCTAAAGTAATTAACGGTATAGTAGTAGCGTCGCCATTTGGCCCAGCCTGACCTGACTGTCTTGTAATGTTGAGTTACACTACTTATAGACACAAGAGCAGAGACGATTAACACAACAATCCACATAACTACTAACTGTTTCTTATTAAACATTCTTCTTTCTCAACATAGTATCTCTTACGTCAACGAGAAGTTCTAGCATTAATCGCTTGAAGGCTATATCTTGAATTGAATCCTCTAGCGATTCGTTGAACTCTTTTATAACTTCTTCTTTCGCTTTCATTCTCATTGCGGGAGACACTATAGCATAATTTACAGATTTGTCAAGGGGCAGGTAAAATGAAACCAGAATTTAAGGATGCAGAACACAACTTAATATGGCAAAAAATTGAGAATGTCGAGAAGATACTTAATAATCATATCGTCTCCCGACTCAATAGACTCGATAAGAGATTCTGGTGGATAATAGGACTTATTATAACAGGCATTCTTCTTAATAAACTTTTTTAGGACTTGCTTTTTTAGCTTAAATATTTCACACTAATGATATGAAGAAAGAATGTTATTTATGCACGGAGGAATTAGAGGTTGACGAGAAGTGCGAAGAAGTAATTTGTGATGCTTGCCTTCTCGCGGGACAACCCCCGGTTGGGACTAAAAATGGTATCATCTACTACACTCAGGAAGCGTTTGACAGAATTTTGGGCGAATATAAGCCTGAAATAGAGACTTGGGAAACTGCTCAAAAAATGAGAGATCAAGGACTCTCTCTTCGGAAGATAGCAGAGCGATTGGAGACATCTAAGGACTCAATTCAAAGGCATACTGTCTCATCAAACGTATAATCATACCCCTAAGCAAAAATGAGACACTGAAATACCGATGAATAAAGGCACTAAAAATCCAAAATCGGGGGGTCTGAGGAAAAGTCAATTTCTGTTTGAGGATTTTTTATCACCAGAGATGAAACTTTTACTCAGACAGCAAGTTTTACCAAGGAGGCAAAATGTCAAAAGCAAAAGTTATACAAAGCGCAAAGTTGTATCTTCAAAAAGAGGGTGAGAAAGAGATGAGGCACATAACTAATTGGCCTACCTTCCTCAAAGTATGTAAGGACTTACAGATAAGCAAGGACTGGAAGGATAGGACATTCCTGGATGATGAGGCTTTTCCTCCCAAAGGTAAGCCCATCACTGAATGGCCGGAAGGAGGAGGGGAATTACCCGAACCCATTTCACCAAGCGGACAGCGCAACATCTCTATTCTCTGGATGGGAGATGAACGATGGCTAAATGAGTTTGGGGGCACGCATATCGTTGGCTTCCATGAGCCATGCAGACCCCAATGGTATCCTCCCCATAAAATAAAGCTCATATCCTATCTTAAGATAGATTCATTTGATAACGATAGGATTAGAGCTAGGGTCAGGGAAGCAAGAGATCATCCCAATAATGGTGGTTACTGGCTAATCTCTGGACACGAGCCCGATATAACAGGGAATGAGCCTAGTGTCCAAGCTCATAAACAGAGAAGGATCGAGCAGTATAACATTATCCGAGCTGAGGATCCTGATATATGGAATCACCCTGTGGTTACTTTCTATGATATGACTTCAACCTTTGCTCATTATCCTGGCTGGCAACAGGCTTTTACTGGTGAGGATCACGATGTGTTCCTAATTGACTGCTACGCTGGAAAGCATGAGGGTGGTCTAGACGTTCCAGGAATGGAAGCGGGGGCAAAGCTAGTAGAAATTGGACTAGGCCGCAGTAAGGGACAATTCATCCCTTGCATAGATGCTTGTTATAAAACGGGTGGTGAGGTTCCTCCCGTTGTCGAACAGTTCGAGTGGTGGAACCAACGTTTTGGGCCACTTGAAGCCTGTGCGTTCTGGAATAGCGGAATAGGGACTACAGTTGTGGGTGCCTATGAAGATGAGCGGATAGGAGAGCAATGTAAGGAAGTAAATAGAATTTTAGGATTGTTAAAATAAAGGAGGCCATAAATGGCTAAAGTAAAAGTACGTCTCAAGGAAGTAGTTCAACTGGATGAAGATTCAGTTGGGGTGATGTTGGATTTCGATAAGGTTGCGAATCCTGGGAAAGTTGTGGAAACCATAGAGAAGGCAAAAGAATACCACGAAGGCAGTCTCACATTCTGGCAGGTAATTGGGATTATCATTAAGATTTGGAATGGATAATGGCTGTACCCATAGTTTATATACTCTTGGGGCTCTTGGCTGGACACCATCTAAAGAAGCTAATCCGAAAGCACTTGAACATTAAAGATTTTGAGACTGAGTTGGGACAACTCGTTCTGGAAGTGGTTAAGGCTCGGGAAGACGGAAAAATAACCTTAAAGGAAGCAAAAGACATTTGGAAAGAAGCAAAAGAAGCTGGTTTAGCTAAACTTTTAGATATATTTTTTAAATAGGAGGATAAATTGGGAGAAAAATCAGAGGCAAAATGGAGTACTACAACGAATGTTACCAAGGATACGCCAATTATGTATGTTGAACCGTTTGATAATCGTGATTGGAGTAAACCAATGAAAATGATTTGTCATCCAGGATAGGAGGATAATATGTCTAACAATAGTTTAAGAGCAAAGGTGAGGGAAAGACTTGCCTACGCTTTTGCTGCTGGTCTTCTCGGGGAGACTGCGGCGATCATCATTGGAAAGTTTGTGGGGATTGAGGTTGCTTCAACTGAAGTACTTATGCTCGCAGGCCTCATGGGGATGATTCTCGTGTTCTACTTTGGAGGCGAGCAGAGCAGAGAGAAACCCGAATAGTCGAGTCTATTTTCCAAACCTGTGAAAGTTAGTCAAACATCATTAGTGATACAAAAAGCGCTAATTAGTGTCATTATGATGAGAAAAATGACATCTTTTATAATCGTTATGGTGATGCTATTTGGTATGTTTTTGTTACATGTGTCACATAAAATTACCATGCAGAAACAAGATAGGTTCGATTCACTCTTTCGGTATTACACACAGGGGACTTGCTTTGATTGGAAGCTATTCAAATGGATGGCTCTGGTTGAATCAAGTATGAATCCCCGTGTAATAAGTGATGTTGGTGCAATGGGGCTTATGCAGTTAATGCCGGGCACTGCCGAGGAGATGAAGGTTATCTATCCCTTCGATGTTGAGGAGAATATCAGGGGAGGTACTGATTATTTTCGCATCCAATTCCAGCACTTCCCCGAGATCCCCGATGGTATGGAGAGGATTAAGTTTTCTTTAGCTGCTTATAATGGGGGACGAGGCTATATTAATAAAGCTATTTCTCTTGCCAAACATAGCAAGGTTGACTGGCAAAAATGGGATGTAACGAAAAAGTATCTAGCCTTCCCGAGTTGTAGAGTGAGGGGGAAAGTGCCCGACCATAAACAGATTACTAACTACGTTAGAAAAGTGATGGAATTATGTGAATACGAGAAGTCTGTCTAATATATTAAACAACTGTAAGGAAAACTGAACAGTAGAATGAGTGATTACATACAATTAATTGTATTATTTTTCACGCTCTACGCTACCATCGTAAATATTGTAAATTTTCATACAATAGCGTCTAAATCCTCTACACTTCTTAAGAAGTGTATATACTTGCGGTGATAATATTATCACTAATGGTGATAAATGAAAAAACTTTTAATAGTCTTAGTATTAGTTATGGTCTTAGCTGTCGCTGGACTGGCGGAGGTTCAGCATTTACAGAATATAACAGTAAAACTACCAACAGGCACAGGATTCCATATTGGGAATGGGAGGATCCTAACGGCAGCTCATCTCATTAAACCCTATATGGAGAATGCTATCTGGGTGAAAAATGGTGAACATGGGATGGTGGCTAGGCTAATAAAAATAGACAGAGAGTTAGACTTGGCTCTTTTGGGGGTAGAGAAGACAAACTATCCTGAAATACTTCTTAAGCTAGAGACTGAGGTTGATGAAGGAGTCATCTCGGTAGTAAACTTTGGGTTGTTTGAGGACATTTTCCTGCGAGGAAAGGTGGTAGGCTATGGCTATTATAAGGATAGGGAATACATAGTAATAGATATGACAATTATCCCAGGGATGTCTGGTGCGGGTGTATTTAGCGGAGGAAAGCTCATTGGCATCGTGCGCCTTCTCTATGGTGATACAGGAAGAAAAGTGGGAGACTTCGTTGCCCTGATAATACCAGCTAAGACAATCAAGAAATTTTTGGAGGAATAAAATGATACCTGACGATATGTTATGTGGAATTTGTCAAAACTTTGACGAAGAAAAAGAAGAAAATGAATGTAGATATTGCGAGCCGGAGGAATAGGATGAGAAAAGGATGGCCACCTAAGGATGATGCAGTTGAACTCCCATAACAATGGGCATCTATAGGGAGTGGGACAAGTTCTGTGCGATGGCTAAGGAGAGTGCTGGAACAGCAGGCTCAACCCTACCCACTCCTGCTTCGTGGAAGAATGACATACCATCGTATCTTGACGCAGGTAAGATATTCATTGAAGTTTGCTTACTCATGCTTCTATACCTTTGGAACTTTTACCTTTGGTTGGACATAATTATACTTTTAGGGACATGAAATGTATCCCAACATCCATATAACAAGAATAGGAGAGAAGTATCCTGTAAGGATTGAGTGGAAAGGAGATGGATACCAATTAGTTAAGTCTTTCAATGATTTGATTGAGCTACTTAGAAAGGAATTCGGAGAGAAAGATGGGCCGAGGTAACAATAATAGAATCAAACATAGAAGGAAACGCAGATGGAGAAGCAAAAGGGCACAGCACAGGAGAAAATGAACCTTGATTACGGCAGATGCTTCCATTGTCGGCGAGTTATGTCTATCAAGTATTTGACGCAGATACGCTATTATATTGGGCATTTAATAAAAGGAAAATTTCATCATAAGTTAATGTGTAGGGCTTGTTTGAAGGCCGCTGGGCAAATAAAATGTTAGAGCTAGACTTTGTGGATTGCGAGGAGTCTAATTCCAACCCTCCTTAGTTGTCATTTAGGTTGTCAATTGGGTTGTCGTTTCCTAATAATCCTTCTCTATAGGCTTATAAAACGGAACCCATTCAAATTTCATTCTCGCTAGATTGTCTTTCCTTCCTTTGTCATTAACGAAGAACTCCACAATTAGCCCTCCTATTTCTGGATACAAACCTTTCCTTCGTAAGTAAGGCGTTTGACTTTCAAAACAAGGAAGGCTAAAAGCGGTGACATTTCTATACTGGAATAGAGCACAACTTTTATGAAGATGCCCCATGAAATATATATCTGGCTTGGCATCAGGGGAAAATTGCTCTATGTTTTTTTGCAAGCGATAAGAAAGCGCATAGGGGACTCCGCCAGAGGTATGCTGGAGATAAACTTTTAACCTTGGTAGAATAGGGTAGGCACCATAAGCACCCCAATACTCAATGTCTTCTCGTTTGTCAGCTATATTTTCTACGATGTCACATCCAGCCTCTTTAACAAAGGAGTAATCGTGATTACCGGCTATCATTATAGTTTTCCCGCCATTTTCCATTCTCGGATAGTGCTCAATAACATACTCCCTCTGGGCTTTCTCACCGTGTAAGAAAAGTTCGTATTCCTGTCCTCTATAAACCCTAATGCCAGCTGTCACATCTCCAGCATGAAGAACAAGTTTAACTCCTCGCTCCTGAGCATAAGTATAGAATGTCCTGAGATGAGTGAGTTGCTGATATTTACTGGCAGAATGAGTGCAGCTTATTACTGCAAATATTATTCTTTCCCCTTCAAACATGGATGCATCCACTCTTTTCTTGATGTCCATTTTATCGGGAGTAAGTTTTTCAACCCGATAGCCTTTTTCAGAAAGAAGTTGCCGAAGGTCTTGCTCGCTTATATTACTAGGACTTTCACTCTTTTGAGGATTTTCAATGGTTGGTGAATTCCCTTTTTTCCATCCCTTGCTACGCCTTAAATTTCTTATCCCCTCCGAGTCTATGTCAAGTTTGAAGCGTTCCTTAATTGTCCTACTTAAAGCAAAGTCCTTAGCACTTTGATAGTTGTCTTTGATGTAGTTATATACTTCGCTATGCTCTTTCCAGAACTGCTCATTTCTCATTTGCTTTTTCCAACTTTTTTCTCTAATTTATTTACTCTATCAACAAGCCCCGATAGACTTTTTGCCCACGTTTCATTTATTACATACTCAACATAGCGGGCAATCGCCCCTCTTTTGTGACTACTTATCTCATCACGTAATTTTTCCAATTGAATTTTTTGTTTTGGCTTCATTACCATCTTTTTTCCTCTTCGCTTGCTCAAGTAATTTCAATTTCTTCTCTCTCTCGTAAAAGTTTATTGGTATTGGCTTGTGTAATTGCTTTTCATGCTCATTTATCCACTTAACTACCTCATTTATTTTATCCTGGTTCTCATATATTTGCTGTAGTAAACGGGTACACCAGATATTTACACCCGCTGAGGATTCATAGACTCTTCTAGCTATTTTCTCCATCTCTCCCTCCTAGTAGCCCCACCAGATTAAGACTGAGCAGGAGAGTTGCCACGATTTAGGTCTCTATGCTCAGTGCTGATGGGGCCGCGTGAACTATCTTAACCTAAAATTACTTTGCGGAAGCGAGCACAGCATTGATAAGAAAGCAGGGCTTAGCATCGCTTCCATAAAAGGAAAGTAAGCAGTTTAGCAATAAATAACTTCTTTCTAGCATCACTTCCCATTTTTGCTATAGTTATAGTATTTATCCAAAAACTTAGTCTCAATGAATTTTGTTGCCCAGTTATCAAGTTTGGCTTTTGTCCACTCTTTATGTTTATTCTTATAATATCGCTTCATATCAAGATATAAGGAATACCATTCTTCGTTTTTCTGTCGGATAACTCCTTTAGCAAAGAAATACAAAGCACGCTTCAGCGAATGACAAAAATTCTGATTTCCCTTTTTCTTTTTCATACCACCATAGGAGCGTAAATTAAACTTATGGGGAAAACGACCTATGTTTTTTATGCTTCCCATTATACCTCCCGCTGTTCTCTCACCACAACCTTTAATTGGTTCAAAAAACTCAGTCCATTCCTTGGTACTATGGATTATCTTTTTAAGAAGATTAAACTCTGTCTTAAACTTGTTTTGTAAGCTCTTAACCAATTCAGTTTGTCGGTCAATCAGCTTTTTCTCAAAGCCATCTAAGGATAACAATTCAATCTGATTAGTGAGAGCAAAAAGCCTGTTTTTCTCCTGGACTAAATTTGCTTCTGTCTTTTCTAATCCTTTGTAAATAAGGTAGATTTTAGCCGTAACCTCATCGGATTCCGTGAAAGCTCTAAAACTGAAACCATTTCCTATCATGCTTCGGAGTATCAGAGCATCAGTTTCATCGTCTTTTTCTAAACCCATACGATTACGTTCTCTTTTGACTTCAACCCCTGGGATGGTAAAAATCTTGTGTTTGAGTTTTCTAGCAAGCAATTTGAAACTATCGCCCCCGCCCTCTTCTAGATAAAATTCACAAGGGGAAAGCACGAGATCGGTAGATAATATTTCTTTAGCACTTCCCCTTTTATTTAACTTCTTAAACCATTTTCGCCAAGCGTCAATTTGATTGGGCAACGATTCTACCTTGCCCGTCTTGACATTACAAATCTTAATGTCCTTTCTGGTAGCCCAGTCAACGGCATATTGCATTTTTACTTTCATTTTCCCTTCTCCTTCTTTCTCTTTCTTCTTAACCACTTCTTATGGCTCCTTTTAAGCCCCTCCCACCAATCCTGTCCTTCTTGACCAAGTAAGATACCTTTACTCATCACCTGCACTCCGTTGATCCAGATACTAGCACCGCCACCCCATTTATGTGCTTTATAGTTATCCATTATAGCTTTAGATAAGTCCTTTTTCGGAGTTTGTCTTTGCGCATTCCTAATCCTCTGATATTCGCTACAGCACTTCTTACAGGTATTACCGCTACCCCTGTAATACTCGGTAGGTGCTTTGAGTTGCCCGCATTTAATGCACTTTTTAAATTCGCTCAAAAGCTATGTCTCTCCACGCTTTAGATTGGTCATCCAGCACATCAACACCAGATGCCCAGCGTTTGTAACCTAGACTTTTTAACATCTCTTCAAACTTATTATCCAACTCTGTTATTATTTCGCCCCCGTCGTACTCAACTTTAATATTCTCTGGTAACTTCATTTTCTCTCCTTACTACGACTTGGTGCATGTTGATCTGGCATTGATTTCACTTCTGTTCTTGCTATGAACGCATCAAGGCAACAACAGACATCCTCTAGTTTTTGGTAGAGTCTTACCCATTCAGGGCTAGTCCCCTTTACTTCGCTTAGGTATCGAGCCCTTGACTTGATTTGCTGTAATTCATCTCGTGTGAAAGGGTTAAACATTTTAGCCTCCCTCCTTTTTTTTCGTCCAGCGATAATTACATCGAAGACACACAAGCTCGTGATCTTTGCTAAAGAGACTACTATATTGATCTATTTGGACAAATCATATTAGGCATACTTTTTTTCACTTTCTCTCTACCTCCTCCGTTATATCAATAAAATTAGCTCCCCGGTTACACAGATGAAATCCCCATGTCTTACCTACCGGGTCAACCTCGCTAATCGCCCTCTCTCTCGCCTTGACTACCTTGAGTTTGCCTGGATCGCCTTTCCTTTTCCCCTTATCCATCGCCAAATATAACGAGGCACTTTTAACAGAGTATCCCGCACCATAGCCCAAATCTCGCCCCTCGGGTTTCTGTATGGCTACGATAGCCACCCCCTTGTTTAGCTTCTGGATTATCTTTTTCAGCTCATAGCCAATCATAAAAACCTCGTTATCGAGATCCAAATAGTCAATTACATTAATAGCGTCTGGTTTAATTACATCAGCGTAGTTATCCTCCCTGCGCCAGACCTCAAAGGGAAGAGACTCAGGAAAATCGGGGTCAATGGCAAGGAATCTCTCGTCCATTTGCCCGTCCCCCATCTCACTATTACTAAAAAGATGGATCGGAAAATCATACATATTCATATACACTATGTTATATAACAGGGCTGTTTTACCCGCACCTGATGAACCTGCCAAGATTATCAAACTCTTGGGCAAAATCCTGATCAATTTTTCTAACTCGAAGGGGAATCTCAATGGTATGCTCGTTTTATCCGCACCCCGAAAGTTTATCTTTGGTGCTTCATCGTCAACAAGACGGTAGAGTCCGTCCCTTTTGCCTACGGCTACAACTATGCCCGCTTCTTTAAGGCGTTTCATACATACTCGCACATACGCCTTGTCTTCAGGAAAGGGTGCTGGAAGTTCGCTATATATGTTCCTGAGACTAAATTGCCCCGCAGTTCCTTTAACCCATTCTTCTACGGCTGTTTTAGAAGGTTTATTCTTATCTTCTGGTTTGCCCATATTTTAGCTTTCAAGCTATCCAAATCTCAGGTCTTTTTGTGTTTTGGTCTGCCTCTCTTTGGCAAGCTGGACACGCAGATTGGTCTCCAACTTGATGAGGATACACTCTGTATAACTTTTTGCATAACGGACACCTAACTACTTTTCCATTTCCGGGCATTTTCTTCACCCCCTCGTCTTAAATAAGTAGGAGCGTTATTGTAACTCCCAATATGACACCCATCGCTAAACCAGTGAGGAATATTATAATTACCCACTCACCCACCTGTGACACTTACTCCTCCTTTCTTATACTTTAATCTTAAAAGAGCCAATGCTAAGATCCATTTCTATGATAGTTCCTTTGGGTGATTCCTCTACTAAATGTTCCGCCACCTTCAAAACATCTTTGTCGTGTTTAGTCATTTACTCCTCCTCAACTCCGCTCAATGTGCTACAACCACAGACTGGACAAAGCTCTAGTTTATCCGTTGTTACTCCAGCCGGTATGGTTATAGACACTACACTATGACAATTACTGCAAATCCGTTTACATTGTTCTACGTTATCTACTCGTCCCATTCTTTCTCACCTCCTTCAATGTATCTTTTGTATCATTAGTATCTTTTATGATACTTCGATGATACATTCACGATTCAAGCCCCTTTCGCTGTCCATCTTTCAAACGTACAGGAAATCAAATTGCACCCACTAAATTCCAACGTCCACCATTCCTCATTATAGTTGTAAATCATATAAAACTCGTCTGCCATAATCTTATCTCCTTTCAACTCTCTGCCGTTACATATCGCCCGAGTATCTTTACCTTTTTTTCTCGCACCACCGCTTTAACTTTCACTATCTTTGGCCTCTTCACGCTTGAATCAAAGTTGCTAATCAGCAATCCCTTAGCCAATGCTTTCTTCTTCTCTGTGTGGAACGCTGGTAGAGCCTTGCCATCCTGCAGGTAAGTTATGGTAGTGTGCTTGCGGACCAAGTGATACTCACTCCTTCTGGTTATTATTTTGTCCAGGATATAGCCGTTGCACGTAACAATCCACTCAACATCTAACCCCTTTGCTGTGAATGATGCTTGCATATTATTTCTCCTTTGTTTGTATTGAGTCAGTATTTGTTTCGCAACCCACTGGTTCTATTATCCAGTAGTTATCTAATTTCATTGTATGAAAACAATAAGGACATCGAGCATAGATTATTTTGCTGGTTGCCTCCATCTTATTCCTTCTTCGTCGCCCGCCCTGCCCCAAGCATTCAGGTGTTCTTGCCACGCACCAAGAACTTTTTAACATGGATTTGCCTGTTCTTGAGTTGGCCCACAGGGCAGGCTTATAAACTATTCCTTGCAAAACTCTTCTTTGAGAATTTTATCTAGCGTTTTACCGTCTAGCGAAACTAGCTGGTCAAGGTTGAAGATATTGCGATTGTAAGTTTGAAGCATTTTAGTTACTTCGGGGGAGTTTTCCTTCCACTCGAGGTCTTTAACCTTATCCTTAATTAGCTTAATCTTTTCCGCTTTAGTTAGCTTCTTTAGCTCTACCTTCTCGGGTTCATTAGCCAATGGGAGTTTTTTAAGTGCGTCTATCATATCCCTTAGTCGCTGTGGTGCTACACGGTGCAATTCATTCCAAGATGAGATACCATATCCGCTTAAAAACTTCTTCTCAACCGAGACAGTCTTAGTTAGGCTAGTTCCAGTTAAAGTCTCTGCGGTAGTTCTTTCTTCACATAAAGCTTTAACCTCAGTGATTAGCTCTTTCATCTTCTTAAATACTTGCATATCCTCGTAATAGGCTTCGGGGTGTTTGCTGTATGTAGCTAAGCCCAGCTTCTTATACCCTATCTCCCTGGCTAGCTTTTTAATCTCATCCATTTGCGTTGGCGTGATCTGCTGGAATTGCTTCTCCCCTGTATTCTTATCGGGCTCTATCTTTCCATTCTCAATATCCAGTTTCTTTATTGGCTTCCTTTCCAGTTCCACGTCCCCAGTAGGCATTTCCTCCTCAGCGTATAACCCTTCAAAATCCTCTGGGAATGCTTCTCTCAATGCCTGAGCCAAAGCTACTTTTCTAATCATAGTCTTGGGCTTATTCTTCCACATTCGGTTGTCCTGATTGTATTCCTCAAAGTCCACCACTACCCGTATTGGCACTTGGTAATCCTTGATATATACCTCAGCCCAAGCTCCCGTAACCTTTCCGTCTTTATCCTTTGTTGCCTCAGCCTTGTGTCCCTGAAACTTAGGGTTATGAGAAGCTCTTTTTAAGAATACATCCTTACCCACCACCATACTGGCAGCATGCTTGGGATCGTATTTAATTAGATAGGCTTCCCTTAACCACGGGTTTAGCTTCTGGTAGAAACACATTTTTATAAAGTGCATGACTTCGGCATCCGTAACTAGATTCTTCTTACCGCTTATTAAGTAATCCTTTACCTCTTGCGGTGTCAGTTCAAGTGCACCTTTAGTTGTTTTATACTCTGTTAATTGTTTGTTCATGTTTCACCTCCTTCAATCCCTCTTTTTTCTCTATGTCATCAAATCTATCTCTTATACACAGAGGACAGTAGGCTCTGTTGCTTGGTGTTTCTAACCAGCCAGCCTCTAAGTCTTGAATGGCTGTATCAATGAAGTCCACTTGTTCGCTGGTTCTTTTGCATAAAGCGCATTTACTCATCCCGGCCTCCTTGCATTTCCTCTTCGCAAGCTGTCCAACCATCTTTATACGCTTCATCGTGTAATATTTCCGTTGCTGCTGTTACCATTTCTTTAATAGTTTTAAGTTCTAGGCGTATAAACGTTAGTTCTTTATTAATGTTTTTAAGCCCGTTGTCATTAAAATCATCACCATTCATTCCTACCTCCTTTAATCTCTATGCTTGTCTCGAAATTGTTCGTCATCTTCTAATACCCATTGTAATAATTTTATTTTATCTTTGTATTCCAGCATCGCTTGCGTATTATTCTCAATTAATTCCTCTCGTCTTTTTAAGCACCCCTTGTAAAACTCTAATTCTTGTTCAATCTTTTCCTTGCTTCTCATCTTCGATCCTCCATTTTTGCTCCTCGTTATAAATGAACATTGCCTTACTGTGTTGCTCACACAGCCCACCCGTTATTGTAGGCTTACCGCATATAGAACACAATTGTATTCTCATTTTCCCCTCCATCCATGTGTAAACCACCAAAAGTCACCATAAAATAACGCTTGTATTTGATAAAATAATGACACGATCAAGCCAATCCAATTTACATTACGAATATCAGATAGAGACTCTGCTTGAGCACCACAAATACAAGCATCGAACCTCATAAAACCGCAACTACATTCTGACCATCTACCTCCGCAGAATAAACAACGACCTTCCCAACCACCGCAGTAAGGTGTGGGGCATGACAACCAACCACTATAACCTCTCCTAACCTTATCACCTTCCCAATTTTTCATTTACCTCCTCCCGTAGCCTTCTTTAGCGCTCTGAACGGCTGTTTCCCCTGGTAATTCTCTATAGCAATCTTAAGCTCCTGGAGTTCGTGCCGTGCCAATACTATTCTATGAGTAAAACCATAGGGACTACTAGTTATCCTTAACATTACATCTGCACCACCAGGAGAAGGATAAAACTCAGTCTTCATTTAAAGTCCTCCTCGTCTCCACAAGTTCCATTCATCACAATCAGTCGCACACTATTATCGGGAAACTTCGCAAAGGTAAAATTCTTGTGCTTACCATATCTGGCTCGAGCCTTCTTGATAATCTCCTCTGGCGAGTCAAAATAGCGTATGCGTAGTGCTTTCATGTTATCCTCCATTAACTTTGGTATATTGCCCGCAATTAGCACAGTAAAACGTCTCTCTAGCTGGATTCTGTGCTAACGAGCCAGGTATCCATATCTCCCTGTTACACCATTGACATTTTATCTTGGTAGCTAGTGCTTCTTCACTCATTTTTTATCCCTCCACTTGTGTATCATCTCTAATATCTTTTAGAGCAGTAATATAACCACTCCAAAAACCCTTCTTGGCTACCGTCGATTTGTCGAATACTTCTTCTGCACTCTCTATTCTCTCCCTCAATTGAGAGCTATACCTGTAGTTCATTGTTTCTCACCCCCCTCTTAAACTCTCGAAATTAACTTCCTAACTAAATCTCCAAAATACGGATAATCAGCATCCAGCCCTCCTAGCTTCTCCTGAATATAGCTATCCGTTAGCAATCCTTTCTCTTGGAATAGATACGCCAGTCTGGTATTACAGTTAATTACCAGAAACCCTCCTGGGTCAATGCTTCCCATAGCATTAAAGTCTTGACCTGACATCCAGCGGATAGCAATCGCTTTATAGCTTGTCCCTTTTATTTGTTGATATTCTCCAACCAGAGCACCTCCCAATGGATATATCATAATTTCTTTTTTCATTTGTTCTCACCTCCCAACTCTATAATTCTCATTCCCGGCTCCACGAATATAAGCTCTCTTCCGCCATTACCAGGGTAACGTATCCAGAACGCCTTGCTTTCAGGCGTGGGTAGATTATCAACTATGCCCCCCACTTCCTTACCACTAGCAAACACAACCTTGATGTGCATTGACTTCACCTCCTTGGGAAAGTCTATATATGCTACTCTAAGTGCCAGGTACTCGGGAGCGGTAAACTCTTCTTTTTGTCTCCGACAGTCTTCGCAGCACGCAAGAAGATTACTAACCTCAGTCTTTCCCCCACGACACTTAACTACATCGTGGCATAACATCTTGGTTTCCTTACCACAGAATTGACAAGAATTACTATCTCGTCTCAAAGTTTCCCGCCGAAGGATGAGGGGAATGTAAGAGGATTCGTAGCCCGTATGATGAACAATCTGCGATGTAGATATGTTCATGATCGACCTCCCAATGGCCCCCGGATTTCTCATAAAAAAAGCCCAATCTTTACCTCAAAAGAATGGGCTAACGGAAATTCGGGATGTAAGCTCGGCAACCCAGCTACCATCTGACAGGTCTGTGGTTTTGCGTCCCATTCTTTCGAATGGTTTGCCTTTGTCGGTCATACCGGTAAAAATCGAGCAAATGAGAAAGAGCCAATCCCACCATAATAGCAAAAAAATGTTGGTGAGTAAAATTGCGGAAAGTAAAGCTAGATGAAGGTTTAGATTCGGGGCGAAAAACTGCGAGTTGGACTTGAGATTAGGCCCGGGAAAAGCAGTAGAGACGGAATCTTGAGAACGGAGGAAAAAAACGTATGCCCCCCATTTGGTTGACATAATATCTCTTATCAAACGATAAACGATGCAGTTATAGAAAGAGTAAGGGTTTGGGAAGGTTAAAATTTTAAGGTCCGATAATGGGAGAATTGTAATACATCCCTCTCCATCAACTATACCAGCGATGTATGCTCTTTGTGTTTCGATTGCGAGGCCAGACTTAATTAAATTGTAGAATGGACAATGATTGGATGAGTTTATTTCGGATGGGTTACATAACATTAAATTCTCCAAGCCATATAACGAGCTATGGGAGCAAAAACTCTCTGTCTTTGTGGCACTCTTTCTAATAAGGCATCAATAAGTTGAAGTTCTCTTTTGGGAATTCCTCGTCTGCGGCGAGCACTTAAAAACCAGATTTGTTCATCAATTTTGAAGAGTTCCCAGATAGTGTCTATAAAAATATCGAATTTAAGACCAGATGTTTTAAAGACTTCATATAATACTGCTTGATTGAAAGGCGACATTTTGCATTTAAAATAAGCATCTTTAATGATTTCTTTTTTCTTAGGGTTAGACGAGATACAATTGGTAGATTCACATAAAATATTGCGCCCCGGAACTAGGCCAATCCCCGACACCGGGGGCTGAGGAGTTAAAACGAGCCTCTCCCTTTCACGAAATTCGTTCCCTTCTGAGGGAACTGCAAATGCAACTTGTCTTACAACTTTGACGAGGTTGGTATTGAAGCTCATTTTATCATCCTCAGAAATATACTAGCATAATTCTATTTATTTGTCAAGTCTAGTTGCTCGATTATCTAACGAGTCTGCAATTTTTATGATAGCTTCGGCTAAATAATCTTGATCCGCCTCGTCATAATTATAAACTATCGCATCCTGATCAACGCTTCTTCGCACAAGTGTTGCACTAACATATAAAGCTTCAATGTGTGCTTGGCGTTTAGTCATCTCTCCTCCTCCTTATGCTCCCGAATATATCGCTCCACGATCATACTTATTTTGGTAGAGCGTGGGAGATAGCGAGTGCCCCCGACCTCAATTGCGTCAAGCTTCTCAATTAGCTCGGGAGACATCGTTATACCGATTGATGCTTTGCGTCCTCTGGTTCTCATTGGTGCTCCTTTTTTCCAGTAATCTCTTTCCTTACTTCTCTCAAAGCATAAATATAACCACTCCACTCTTTTTTGTTCCAAAGTAGATCTTAAAACATGCTCCACATTTGATACAATAACAATTGTCATAACAACCGTTGTTGTCTATTCCCCAAACCCTACGCTTTACCACTAACTTATTTGATTTATAATGAGAACATGTCATTTCTTGTTCTTCTTTACTTTACGGTGTTTTTCGCAATACAGCACAAATTTGGTTTGTCGTGAAACACAATACCAATTTATTTCGGCATCGGTTAGTTCTTTGCTACACTTATCACATTTGACTCCTTGACACTCGTATGAGTAGTTTAATGTTAACAACTTTTTATTACGTACTTTTAAAAAATGTTCTTGGCACAAACCATATTTCCAATCTCCTTCCCTTATAATTACTTCAGCTTCTTGCTCGCAGGGATCCACACAAGCATTAAATAAGCACCTCATTTTACTCCTCCTTTTATCAAAGATGTGACTACTATAGCATAAACTCATATTTTGTCAAGCGTGAGAAAGAGCAAATTACCCATCTAGTTCTTTTGTTCTGGCTCAACGACTGCAATTTGTGCAGCCTTTTTTAAGTAACCCAAAATCTCCAAGTATATTTCTTTCCCTACTTGTGGCTCTTTTATGAAAATCCACCTAGTTTCTGCTTCAACTTCATTGTCTTGAAACAGCGTTAAAATAACTTCTGCTTTTCCCATTACTTTTTTCTCCTTACTTTTTGTAGCTTCTCCCCCACCCCCATAAGTATATGGCATGAATCTACCCGGATGGTCTTTCCGTAATCTCTCCCAAGTCATCTATTTCTCCTTACTTTAGGTATTTGTCTTTACCTCGTTTATAGGCACATGCGGAGCCCATGTACTTGTAATGCGGATTTTTAGTTCATTGTCATAAACCTTCTCGACTCGTGCTTTAAAACCTCTCCACTTAACTACTTGGTTTCTTTTCATCTTACTACCTCCATTATCAAGGATGCTTGAGTATAGCAGAAAGTAGCAACTTGTCAAGTCAATAAAAGGGTTTCCCCTTAACAATCCTCTTCCTAAAAAGAAACAAAGAAAACAAACAAACCTTTAAGAGTACTAGTGCACTAACTATGTTAGTACGTTCTTTCTTTGTTTACTCTTATTAGTTAGCAATTTCCGTGCCAAAGTTTAAATAGCGTCAACGCAAGGTATGAACGAGCTAAGTGCGCTTATCTAAAATAGATAGCACGCTCTGTATTGCGCTTTATATGATAGAACATAGTTTAGTGTTCACAAAATAGCATTGAGAAAGAGCAAATAGTCTTACTACGAGGCCCGGTTAAAGGCCCCGGATGTAAAACTACTTAATAATATAACTTCTCTTCTTCCCGTTGTCGTTCTACTAATTCGTCGAAGTCTGTGTCCACAAAAAAGAATTTGTTTCCGTCGGTGTCTTCAATTGTGATTGTATCCATAGAGATTGGTCTGTTGTGCTGGACTGTGATCTCTTTAATTCTCATCGTTCTACCTCCATTATTTAGGATGCCCCTACTATAGCATAATCTAGCAGTTTGTCAAGTATGAGTACAATAATACTCAAAAGAGAGTATAAAAAGTATTTAAGGTATAATTCCTGCAATAATAATGCCTTAGATGTGCATGGTTAAGGGATAAGGAGGAGGCTTGACAACAAAGGAGGATGTATATAATAGGAGTATGAAGAAGAAAAAAGGCAAATCCCCCAGGAGGATATTAGCGGAGAAGACATTTAAAGATCCGAAAAGCCCAGCGTTTTTGAGTAAGGTTAAGAGCTTGAAATTGGCAGGTTATAGTGATAAAGTAGCGGAACATAAGAGTAGTGAATTGTTGAGAAATGTTAATTTCACAGACGCAGACATCGAAGAATTCAAGTCTTTCGCCCAACAAGATAGCAAAGTTGACCAACTTTTATGGCGCAAGCTCGAACAACTAGCAAAAGAAGACAAGATAAGCGCAAAAGACTACGCTAATTTGCTTCATCAGAAGGAGTTAGACGCAAAACTCAAGGGTAAGATGATACAGCTCATTGAAAAGAAGGTTGCTATAGTAAATGTTGGTATTCCTCGGCAGAAATGCCCTGAGTGTGGCCATACAATGGATTACCTGAAGGAAGGAGAGGAGTAAATGTATATGAAAATAGGTGATAGGTGGTGGGAACGAATAACAACGGCGGAGATAGATGTTAATGCTATTGGTGTTTGTGAGGCTTCTGAAGCGGAAGAGAAAGACGGTGGTTAACATAAATACTGTTATAGGAATAACATATGTTAGCACGTGTCCTGGGGAGAGGGATAATAATGCTTGAAAGGAGCGTGGGTAAATGCTTAGATACATTTTGATTGCTGTGTTGGTTGTCTCGGTGGCTCTTAATGTGTGGCTTCGGATACAGATAAATAAGAGTTGGTCAACAAAGGATTTAATTGATAGAGCTAAAGGAAAGATACGTGGATATAGATGAGCAACAAGCCAGGGGGGGGAGCATGACCCAGATCGGAAGTCCAAATATATAAGAAAGGTCACTTCTACGATATAACAAAAAATCAAGAGTTGGGAGGACACCATGTGGTTATCACAAAAACTAAAGAGCAGCAAAGATTATGAAGCTGATTACCACTTTGAAATGGTTGAGCTTATAGCCGAAAAGAGTCCGCTTCTCGATTTATTAGAACAAGTAAGAAATGAACAAACGAGTGCCATAGAAAATTATCTAAAGCTAAGAATAAAATCAAAACCATTTTATTTACCTCGCTTTTTATGGAAATTTATATTATCAAAATTAGTTTATTTACAGTATTTCGAGGCTTGAATGAAAGTAGAGTTTTGTGACAATTTAATTTCCTTTAAAGCTTATCAAATCACCATTGAGACGATTGAAGATGCCCAGAAACTTGAAGACATAATTGATAACTTACGAGCTATCCCATTACCAACAGGACTTCGTAGTTTTGTGAATGAGTTGGATTCCAGATTAAATAAAATTAGAGAAAGATATGGAAGTTTGTAGGTCACTCATGCTATACAGCAAAAAATTACATCTCAGGAGGTGTAAAATGAAGTTTATTATCCTCAATGAAAAAGGGGATGAAACTTTGGTAGTTTCGCCTAATCGGGTAGCTACTGAGTTTCAGAAGCAAAAGGAAAAGGGTAGATATGCAGTTAATCCAAAAACTGGTGAAGAGTATAAAACGGCTGAGGAAATCCCGGACACAGTTGATGAACTGCTTTGGGGTAAACTCGAACACAGAGGAGAGCATGGAAATTAACAATGGCTGTTTCTTGGGAGCTCATTTCAATTTTATTGCTATTGATGATGTAGTGGAGACTGGCGCTCCTTTGACCGAAGAGACATTTCGTGAATGGTTACGAGAAATATTTGTAGAGCGGAACACGGGAACTAATAGTTATACTACTTCGGGTTTTGGCGACTGGATGACACCTGATAATGAAGTAGCTACTAACACTAAACGAAGAGTTAAAAAGCAAGCACTTAACCTTCTCAGACGCTTTATTACTCCCTCACAGTGGCAAGACTATAATTCTTTAGGATACTTTTCTCAAAAGGATGGCAAGGGTAGAACTTGGAAATTCAAGAAGGATCACCATTATCCCATCGAGTGCGATGGCCAACAAATTTGTATTGATCCAGAGCTAGGAGCACCTGATGAGGATTTACTTCTACAGGTTTGGCTAGAGATAATTGGGGGTAGGGCGGAAGAGATTCTCCCAACTGCTCAAGAATGGGTTGTACAATATCTTACTATTGACTACCCCAGGCATCATGGAGTGGTATATGAAATTACATAATAAAAGAGGCATAAATGACCCATAAACAACTCCAGCAAATACTATTTCTTCTCCGTGAGCAAGCCGATAAGAATCCCTATTTTATCTTCGTTTACGACTGGGGTATAGTGAACTTATCGGATAGGGTTGTAACAGCTAGAGAAATAGCGCAGTGTGTTAATGGAGCGAGATTCCCGCCCATTGGGAAAAATTAGTTGAAAAAAAATAAACTGAGTCCAATTCAAAAATTAACTGGGGAGAGGGGAAATGTTTGTAAGTTGCCCTTTGATTATTTTAACTTGTGGTGCTGTGATTGTAATTTAAGACATCAAGTTTTTATTGAGAAAGTGGATATGAATACAATACGAATTTGCATGGTGAGAGATGAAACAGCAACTATGGAGCGGCGAGAATTGGGAAAATTGAAGAAAAGATATAAGAAATTAAAAAAAGGGGGGGGCTTGACACCTTAGCTTAAATATGTTAATATAAATGTGTAATAATAGTGAAGTTAAAAAGAACTTAATGGCGCAAATCTCCGAGGCTCTGAATATTGTATTAGAGCCGGGTTTCGGGGAAATTAGAATAGTCATAGATAAAAAGCGGGGGATTTATGATGTTATTCCCTCTCCCCGAATTCGAGTGAAGAGTTGAATAAGGATATAAGTTGGGGAATTGTAATAGTCTTATTGAGCTATATAGCTGTAGTTTGGTTAATAATTATTTCAGTTGGTTGACAACTTAATATAGTCTGACCTACTCTGAACTTGAGCGGTCAATTTAGTCTCTAGGTGGATAGGGGTGTCTCCCTGTCGCTAGTGGCTAAGTTGGCCGCTTTTTTTATTGATATTATAGTTTATCTTCTCATTTACCGAAGTTTAACTATTTTTACCGAAGTTTAACTGAAAAGGTATCAACCGGGGTTTATCTCGGATATGAACTCCCCATAACTTTTATGATGGGGATAAAATCTAAAGCCAGGTCGCTCTTGGCGAAATAGACGCTCTGACTGCCGGCAGGCGCTCAGGGCGTTTTTTTATTATGTGCAAAAAGATATGGAAGAAAATAGAAGCGACGTTGAGAGACTCAAAGCCAAGGCATTATCATCTCTTTATGAGTTTAATTACCTAATTTTAGGGTTTAACGCAG
>Ga0114920_10000076_pt1 | contig 44254 bp, 74 predicted proteins | sample ChitaG_FD_88683 | JGI IMG/M metagenome (GOLD analysis project Ga0114920, IMG submission 88683) | Deep subsurface microbial communities from South Pacific Ocean to uncover new lineages of life (NeLLi) - Chile_00310 metaG | ecosystem: Environmental > Aquatic > Marine > Oceanic > Sediment ...
AATACCTTCATCAGCCTTCTCCTCTATCCAGATTTTGTTCTTACACTCTCGGCATTTCCAGAGATGTTCTTTAAGTTGAGGGTCATACAATAGATGTGTCATTTCTTTGCCACAATGGTCACATTTCATCAGACTCTCCTTAATGCTGAACTCCCCTGATTGCTTCTCCTACATAATAAATGGCGTTGCGTAGCACAGCACTCTCATTCACAAATATTACCTTGATGCCCATACTCTCTAGTTGTGCTCTTTGCAATTCGCCTCGCACTCTCCTTGTAGTTGTGGCGTAATGGAAATACAAGCTTTGAACATTAATCGCAAGATTTAATTCAGGAATATAAAAATCAAGAACAGCACCACCCTTATCTAGTCTTCCTCCCATCTGTGGACTTTGGTAAGTAAACCTGTCCTTATACCCTAGCCGTAGCAGAGCGTTATAGACCAACCACTCTGGTAGAGAGCCTGCCCACCAGTTAGGGGGTTCTGGATATTGCCTAGGTTCTTTTCTTCGCCTTCCAGACAGAGAAATAGCCATTAGGGTTCCACCAGTGCTAGGCTAAAAGTGCCACGCCAATCTTCGCCAGTCTGTTGCAAGGATTGGGCGTTGGATACTTTCACATAATTGGTATAAGTTCCACCTGATTCGTTTCTAAAGGTAAATTCTAATAAAGTGGCTGTCTCAACGGCCGTTTGAAGAGAAGCTACTAATTGGAGTGGGGTGCTTCCCACCTTCCCTGCTTGGGAAAGGTCTATCGTAACATTCCAGCCCCACTTGCTATCCAGTAATTTAAGATACTTGAACTTCATATATATAATGTCAGGGGAAAGGGTGCTAGTCCCACCAGCTAAGTCAAACCTGAATTGAATCGCCTTAAAAGCTGCACCAACAGCATTCGTGCCGAAGGTGTAGGGGGTTTCCACTTCATCGCCAGCAGCTACCACTGTACCCAACGATGTCCATTCTGTCCCCACTGAACCGATATTGGTGGTAACATGGTCAATTCTATAACTTACTTGCACGGTTTCAGCAGAGGTCATATCTTTGCAGAATATCTGTGTTGCTAGGGCTAACTTAGCACCTATCCAAGCCCCATCAAACCAGGGTGTGATGTGGATGCCAGCAGAGTCATAGGTAAAGCCCGAAACCTTCTTGGGGTTTCTCAAGTTTCGTTGTAAGGGAACCCAGTAGATTTTTGTTCCTGCCCCTATCCAGAGGCGGTAACTGGTATCTGAACTTACAATTATATCGTGGATTTCTAGGTTATTAGCACCTGCCATCCAGAAACATTGCCAGCCCTTGCCATCCCAAGCCATTACAGTTGACCTGCTAGTAGAACCCTCATAGGTGCTATCAACCGCAGCAAAGAGTTCATTGTAACCCTTGGTGAGTTTGACAATCTCCCCACCTCGCAGAGCAGGCAACCCATCATCTCGGTCAAGCCCCACAGCAGAAATTGTCGCAGTTCGGGCAGCAATGTATTTATGAATATCTAGCCCAGCCGAAATATGGAGTCCCTCACGCCAATGTGCTAATCCTTTTCCGCAGGTAGGGTGATTAGGCAAGGCGAGTTCAGTCTCAAGCCACTTTGCGTTAGCGTAATCGTGTGCCCAGAGTCCTTGTTTGGTTCCTGCATAAATAATATAAGTGCCGTCAGCATCCCGATATAGTTCAAGGGAAGCAACAGAATCGGGGGGCAGAAGCAATTTGCCCTTGTCTGTCCAACTGGGTGTGGCTGAATTAGGGGTTTGAGTATAGGATAGTTGCCCATCATTATCTATCTTGAATAGCTTGCTATCCCACTCAATCCCATACAAGGCACCCTCCACATTTGTTTCTCTGCAGGTTTCCCAGACATCCATATACCAGTAGTTTGCCCCACTCCCACAGTAGATATAGAGATAATTCCCCATAGCCACAAGGTCTGTTATCGGAGCAGTGAAGTTCTCTTTAATAGCATCGTAGCCACTGCCCGCAGAGTTCAGGGCATATAGCTTTGTGCCTCTACTATCGTAGAGCTTATTATTAAAGTTACAGAATATGGTTTCCCGCAGGTCTGTTGCTATATACGCAACCACAACCCATATTTGGGTTACAAAACTGTCGAGGTGAATCGAGGAGTGGCATTCCCTTAAAGCAACACCTATTTGCAATTTGTCTATTTCGTCCCAAGTCCAAGCAGCAGAGGTGGCAGGATTAGTTGTCCAAGCATTAGAATAGTTAGCCCAACTGGTAGTTATTTCCTCCGCAGTATCCTCATCAACTGTGTCTGGAGCGCCTGTTCCAGTACCAGATTTAATTGCAATTTTGAGGCTCACTTGGTCAACGGCTGTATCCCCCTCGCATCTAGCGTAAACAGTAATCTGGCTTATAGTTCCCCCAACTGTACTGTGATTTTCAATGTTGTATAAATCTCTTTGATAAGCTGTGGTAGAGGTATAGTTTGTAGTGGTATCATCATCAGCAGTAACCTCATCTACATTCAGATAATGATTCGGACAGGCAGCCCCTGTCTCCTCTGCTATATTGCATTCATCCCCAGCAGCATTCGGTCTTAATGTCTCAGTAGATGTCGTTGCTGTAAACTCAACCTTAGCGTAGACATACGAGCAGTAGATTGTGCGTTCTCCCGATACTGCCCGCAACTTAACTCCAATTTGCATCTCCCGTAGTTCAGCCCAAGTCCAAGCAGCACTTGAGTTAGGGTTTTCTGTATATTCTTTAGTAATGTCTACCCAAGCAGCTGCTACTGCCGTTTCCGTCCCATCGTAGGTTGTATCGTGTGTTTTAATGTAAGTCCTAGCCTTACAACTGCCCTCCGTAATTTCTCCCTGTGCCCTAACACCTATTGTCACCTTGCTGATAGTTCCTGTAGCCTGCCGAACAGTTCTAATGCGATAAAGGTCTTCCTTTGTTACATCCCCAGTCTCAGTCATAGAAACATAATCTGAGTCACTAACAGTAACCTCGTCAACACAAGACCAGTTAGTTCCAGTAGAGGGGGTAAGTTCTGTTTGCTCACCAGCAGCATCGGGTCTCAAGTAGATAGTCCCAGCTACACCAGCAGCCGCGGGGGTAAGTTCTGTTGCCAATCGGGGCAATACAATATGCCCCTTAAACCCCAGATTACAGGTTGACCACCAAGCCCTATCAAGATGAATGGACTCATCCATCTCTTCAACTAAAACGCCACCTCTTTGGTCAGAGATAATCTAGCTTGAGGCTATCTGCTCATCTGCTAAGGAATAGTCACCGAAAGTTACCTTCCCAGGCAAAGTGCTAATAAGAGAGGGGCTTACTGCCCCCCTTATTGGATACCTTACACTATTAAGGCTTATTTCATTTGGGCTTATTACAACTTCTGTCACGATACCCACCTCGTATTCATCGCTAAACTTGTGCGAGCTTGAAGTAATCTCTTTTCAGCAATCCCCATCCACCTCTCACTCCGCCTCAATCTATCGTCTACATCTACCTGACTGCCCCCAGCGTGAGCCATTAGTAAATAAGCGGTGGCTTTAGCAATTACATAATCGGGGTCAATGGTGCAGTCTGTGATATCATCCGAAAGCTCGGCAGGAATTTGATAGCCACTAAGCCTCAATCTTCTGTTATTGCCAATGATGGAGTGACCTGCTGGCGATAATTGAAGTAAATTGGTAGTGGCTTGAACTATACTCCAGAAGCCAGGATTTAGCTCCTTATATATACGGCTGTTTTCCTTAACCACTTCAACATTGTCAATATAGAAAGTGAAAACCCCGACATCCGATGTGTTCGTTACTCCAATGCTTAGAATTGCTGTATCAGAATGCGGATTAGCCAGACTAAGAGAGTGCCTATACCAAGTCGCTGCCGTCATAGCGGGAATGTTTATAGATTCCAATGTGCCAGCACAGGCAGTTGCACTATCAAGCACGAAGTCCAATTGCCCTGCTGTTAGAGCGATTGAACTATACATCCAAAACTCAACCTTATCGCAGTCTGAAATATCTACAGATGTAATGTCCTCATAGCAAAGCACATCCCCTGCACCAGCACCACCATCTTCCACAAATTTAGCACAGGAAGTCCCCACCTTCTCAAATGTGCTATCGGCTGTGGCTGTAATACTGGAAGCTGCAGCAGTCCACGCATCTTCACAGTCCTCAAGTAGATGGTAAACCCCCAAACCGTATTCGTACTCAAGAGTGTGAAGTGCCACAAACCCACTGGGGATAGCGTATTCGTAAATACCTGCTAGTTTAAGAAGGGTGGTAGAGTCCACTTTATCTTGCAGAATATCATCAGTAGCAGAGATAATGGCTTGGTTGATAACATCATCAACCTGCTCTATGGTAAAGGGTGGAGACCACATCTCGTAGGTATCACCCAATACTGGTGCAGCGGTAAATGCTGGAACCATAGTTGCAATGCTTGTAGCGGCAAAGTCAGATACAAACGACCTCTCGCCAGTAGCAATACCAGCCGTAGAAGCGGGCACATTTATCTGAACCTGTCTGCCATTATATTCATCAGCCCCGCCCTTGGCTAACCCATAGGTATCAATCAAGCTGGTGGAGGCAGCCCCCGTAGCAGTAACCCCGCTTACTATGATTGCTCCAAGGTTATAGCCGATGGCCTGCCTCATTTCAAGTTTTGTTTTACTCGCTATTGGAAATGTCATTTTCTCACCTCAACTTATTTGCTTGATAAATAGGGGGTTATCCGTAAGGGGGTTCGGGTATGTCGTATATTTCCCACGGGTGTTCAACCCCCCTTCTCGCCTCACCCCTTGCAATTTTATATCTCTTATCGTAACTTGCTGGAAAACCCGTATTGGTCATTCCAGTGTGAATTATTATTGCCTTGCTATAGCCTGTTGTGCTTGAATTTCTAGCGTAGCCTCTAACATAATAGGGGGTATTCTGGTCTAATCTTGTCATTTCGGAGGTAAATTCCCCAGTCTCGCCAGCACCTTCTTCAGTCTTAGAATCAGAGGTGGTGGGGACTTGCAGAGATAGAGATTCTTGCAGAGAGTGAACCACGAAAGGTATGATTTTCCAACAAACCCCGTGTCGGTAGATGTAATTATCACCCGTAGAAACGATATTACATTCAATAACAGCAGTTGTTAGCCCGTAACTTACCTCACGAATACCAAATAGAGTTGGAGCAGGCCACCAGGTTTGAGCGGTAAAGGTTGTTAGTGTCAAAGCTAGGGTAGAAGGTGTCACCAATCTGGGCGTAGAAACTGTCGGGGCATAAGTGGTTAAGGTAAGAGCTAAAGTAGATGGTGTTACAACCTTGTGGTCACTGATAGCTATGGTTGGGGCATAAGTGGTCAGGGATAATGCCAGCGTGCCAGGAGTTACTAATATATCCGCTGTATAAGTAACTACCAGCTTGGGCTTGTAGCCCTCACCTTTATCAACGGAGTGACATTGCATATAAGTATTTTGGGTAGAACCAGGATGAGTAGGAAGGGTTTCTCCTACATCATAAACGACATCCCTCACTCCGAGTTTTACTACAGTATTTGCATCTGCTGCTGCTTGAACGGCAGCTATGCCAGTTGCATTAAATACCCAATTGTTAATGGTTCCAGGGTCTCCAATATTAAAGGCATTATAGGTAATTGGTGTATCACAGTAGGCGGTTGTGCCAAATCGTGTGTGAACATAATCACCATTTGCCAATTCTGTGGGACTAGCAGGATTTGAAGAATAAACGTTTAAGCTAGGTGAAATACTGCAATCGTCTAGCTTTGCTGTCCCATACGCTGAAAAGACTACACCCGTGATAGTGCAAACTGGCAAATCAGATACATCAATAACTATTATAGGTCTAGACAGATAATCCCATAGCGTAGCACCATCGGTAGATATGCAAACCTGCCAAAGGACTGCTGTATCATCGTGACCGTTCCCATCCGCAACGATAAGATTTGCCCAACTTAGACTTTCGGATTGGCGGGCGTGTCCATCCACACCAGCAGCATTGGTATCAGGATAAAAAGTCAGTTCAGCCATTGGCTACTCCTTATGCTAAAGTAAACACACCGCTTGCGTGAGTTGCCACAGTCAAGGTATTCCCATCGGTAGCTGTCACATCGGCTGGCGTGTCATCAAGTAGGCAGTAGCAAAGCACATTCCCACCAACCTCATAGATGACCGCAAACCTAGCTGTGATACTTCCACCGCTTGCCGTCCATACAGGGTCGGTGTCAATGTCTACCTTGACAGTGGTCGTGCCTGATAAGACAAGAGTTATAGATTCACCACCAGCAGAATAGCCATTTGCATCAGCGTGCTCGTTGGACACACCCGCAAAGGTCGTAGAGGCTGCCCCAAGGTCAGATGTGCTCAAGAAAAGTGCCATCTTGAAAGTATCTGCGCCTGGGATAACAGTTCCGTCTAACATATAGTCCCGTGATGCGTTTGTAAAAGTCCAAGCTCCTGCCCCCATTTTTGTTTTACCTCCTTTATTACATTTTATAACGCTTCCGCCATTTCCTGCGAAAGCGGTAGATATTTTCGTTTGTATCCAACATAGCCTGCGTTGTAAGCCCCGCTGAAGAGCGAGGAGTGTGAAAGGCTGACCCGAAACCGTTATACATAATCTTCCAGCCCCTGCCTCTCATCTCGTAACAATTGTCAGTATCGTCTACCCCCCGAAAGCCAATGTAGTAATCCTCATCTAGTTCCGTTAAGGCAGCTCGGCGGAAAAGCACTACTGCCCAACCAACCGCATCAACCTCTCTTATGTGAGTCCACCTGTGCGCTGCCTGGTCTCTTCCTATTCCATATCCTGCCTCCATTATCCTATTGGTTCTAGGGGATAGTATCTTAAAACCAACCAAACCAACTTTAGGGTCGGTTCCCATAATCCTGAGTGCTACGGGTAGCCAGTCGGGTTCAACGAAGGTGCTGTTAGTCAGAAAAACAAGGGGGTCAGACTGTGTGAGTTTCACCCCGATATTGATTGCCTGATTCCCCGACTTAATCACTACATCGGGTCTAACATAATTGATATTGTCTCTTTTAAGCCGAACAAAGTATTCTGGGGTTAAATCAGTTGAGTCATCTATAACTGTTAACTTAAAGGGAACTGTGGTGTTCTGATAAAGAGCATCAAGACACTGTATGGTATTCTCTAGTCTGTTATGTGTTAGAAGAATAATATCAATCACTTTTACCCTTAATGTGATACCAAATACCAGTTGTTATTTTATAAGAGTCTCCAAAATATTCGTAAAGTGCCTTAATTACGCCACAATGATGCCCGTCCACAAAATCCTCATTAAGATGCTCGTCAATGTGCCGTTGCTTTTCCTTGCTAAATTTAGAATAAAACCCCTCGCAATCGTGTCCGCAGAGGATACCCCCCTCCTTGAGTTTAGGCATCCAAGATGCAATATCTGCCTTGATATATTCATAGCAGTGGTTAGCGTCAATGAAAACCAAATCAAGGATATTATCAGCGAATATCAGGCAGGCTGTCTGCGAATCCATAACCAGGGGATACACTGTGTCCCAAACCCCAAGTGCGACCATATTATGCTTAAAAACCGCATAGATATCTTGCGTCCTCACGACTTCATCGTGCCAGGTTCCCTTGCTTCCCATCCAATGGTCAACAGCAAAGACCTTCCCATCGTAATCAGCCACAGTTTTAGCCAAAACCGCAGTGGAAAACCCCTTCCAACTGCCGACTTCAACAATCATCATCCCTTTCCTGCAAATTGTCTTTACCACTTCCCCCAATGCTTTAGCGTCACATTCAAGGAATCCACTTTTAGTATCAAGGTGTCCAGCCCGAAGCATTGCATAGAATTCCTCCTCCCCCTTAAAGACCATCAACCTATCCTGCCCTTCTTCTGATTTACTTTACAGCGATAAATGCAGCCCAGTTATACCAACGAAAGAAAACATCCACTGTGGGAAACCCGCTACCTTTCAGCAGTGTTAAGTTTTCATCAACTCGATAAGGTACAAGCACATTCTCAAGGGCTTCCCGTTTTTGTGCTATTTCCAGCTCAGAATAACCTTGACGCATCTTGAAATTATGGTAAAGGTTAATATATAGTCTGCTCAGGTGGGTATCTGAACCAAGTATCTTTTCTGCTAGAATAAAACAACCGCCAGGTAACAAGTTTCGATATATGCGCCTTACAACCTCAAACCTTTGTTCGGGACGAACAAACTGAAGTGTCCATAGCATTGTTATTACCGAAGCATTCGATAGGTCAATTTCTGTGGTAATATCCTCTGACCTAAGTTCACACCTATCTTGAAAGCCATATTGGGCTAATTTGGTTTTTGTCTTATCAAGCATTTCGTGGGATAGGTCTATTCCCACTAATTTGACAGGTCGGCGATTCAACAGTTTTGTCATAAGCAACAGAGTGGTGCCAGTCGAACAACCCAAATCATAGTAAGTAGTATTGTCCCGTATGAAGGTTAGTGCTATTCCAGCGATTGTCTCTTGTAATTCATTGTAGGAAGGCACACTCCGACCCACCATATTATCAAAGACATCAGCCACCTGCTTATCGAACTTGAAATCCGATGCCTTCCCTATCTTTCTATCAAAGATATTATCGTTCCTCACCTTATTTTCCATTTGAGCATCTCGTCTATTTGCCTTACTGCTTGTTTGCCGAACTTCTGTTCTATCATTCGTTGATAAGCAGGATTGGGAAAGTAGTCAACAAAAGCCTCATCCCTGAACTTCAGCACATCTTGTCCGCTAAGATATTTTGTCGGCAGTGGCACGATATTGGGTGAATACTGGCTATAAGCATCCCAAGTTGGGGGTAAGGGTGTGTCATTCTTGATGGCATCTTCATATAGTTTGCTACCTGGATAAGCCATTGCCACATAGAAATTAACCCATTCAAAGTTGCAACTCTTTGCCCAGTTAAGGGTGGCTTGCATAGAAGCCATATCATCATCGGGTAAGCCGAAAATAAAGTTGCCTGCTATGTTTATACCCGCCTCACGGGTCATTTCTATGGTTTTATCAACATCACCATAGGTCTTGCCTACACCCTCCAATACTGTGGGATTAGCCGACTCAAACCCATAGCCTAGCCAGCGAATACCAGCCTGCCTCATCCTCCGCAATAGCACTATATCTAGTAGTCCAACCCTAGCATAAGCCCACATATTGAGGTCGTAACCCCTATCAATGATTAAATCGCAGATAGCGTAAATATGTTCCTTATTTAGTGTGAATAGCTCATCAATTATCTTGATGTTCCTGACTTTGTATTCATTGATTAGCAATCCGATTTCATCCACTACATCTCTGGGGTTTCGGTATCTAACCCCCCTATTGCCATAGAGGGCGTGTATATTACAGAAAGAGCAGTTAAATGGACAACCGAGGCTAGTGTAGATAACACCATAAGGTTGTCTAGGAGAACCATCAAGGCAGTGCCAGTTGTGTGCCCTGTATTTCTCCATGGGTAGTAAGTCCCAGGCAATGCCCTCTAATTTCTCTATGTGAGAAGAGGCTATCCCCAAAGCCCCTGTTTCCTTGAGCGATTGTTCGGGAAGGGCATTTATATGAAGCCCCCCTATCTCCGCCTTAACCAATTTGCACAATTCAATAATGAACGGCATTTTAGTCGTGGATGATGCTGACGGATTTATGCCAAGGGCAAATACTTGCACCACCTTGGCATCCAGCCCCCTGATTCTTTCTGCTGTTTCTTTGGGGTTTAATCCCTCAGCCTCACAGTCGAGTATCGCCACCTGCTTGCCCTGCTTGCGAGCAATTGTGGCTAATATACCAATGAACCAAGGGGGTTCAATTCCTGCCTGCGGGCTAGGATTTATATATGTTGGATTTAGAAGGAGCAAGTCTAACGACATCTTTCTCACTATGATGGGTTGAGATTTCCAATATTACGGCATCAGTAATCCCCAGAAATTGATGTTTCTTATTCGGCAGAACTGTTTTGGGTTCCGAGCGTGGGCTGAGTGTGTAATCCTTACCATCAAGGCGGAGAGTTACCCAGCCCTTGAGACAATAAAAGGTTTCCTTCTTTGTCTTGTGATAGTGCATAGAGGACTGTGCATTTCTGTTTATACACAAGAACTTGCCACAGTATTCAGGCTCATTTACTATCCAGATTTCTCTCCCCCAAACTTTCTTATGGGAAGGCAAGGCACATTCCATCCTTAACCACAACCTCCTCAATCTGTTTGTTATATTCTGAATAAATACAGCGACTACAATCCCGCTTCGGTATTACGCTTTTAATCATTTGTCTGTGTTCGTCACTGCCCCACCAGCCCAATATCTCGTCTGGTTCGGGGTAGCACGAACCGAGCCTATACTTCTTTTCCATCTTATGCTCAACACAGATGTAGGCATTGCCATCCGTGAGAATGGGGAGAATCAATGGTGGGGCAAGGCAAGATTTATAGTCATACTTAACATGGAATTGAGAGTCAAACTTGTGCATTACAGTAAAAACCCTGAAGTCATCCGTTTCTTCAGCGTGGCACTTATTAAACTGTTTATGTATGGCCTGTATATCCATCTCCAGTGGCTTTGCACCCTCTATGTCCTTGCGTTCAAAGTCCACTGGTCTAGTGTGAAAGTCCCGCACACCTAGTTCCTTGGCTAAAACACAGGCATCGTAAATTTCGCCTTGGTTTTCAGGTATAATCAGGAACTTGAAACACAAATCCGTTTCCGACCCAGTTTCTTTTCTAAAGCGTGCCAATTCCCCGATATTGTCGCACACCTTATTGAACATATCCTTGCCCTTAATTGCCTTATAAGTGTCTCTGGTTGCAGCATCCACCGATAAGGCTACCCATCGGCAATCCAATAGCTCCTCTATTAAATTGGTGGCATTGGTAACAACCGCCACATCCATTTTCCAAGAGGCGTAAGCTATTAAATCCCCCAATCCCTTATGTAATGTTGGTTCTCCGCCACCACTTATGCACAGACCCTTCACCCCCCAATCAACTAGAAAGTCCACCAGTTCGAGCATATAATCCAACGGCAATTGCTTATGCTTCACACCCTTCATATATCTCTGGGTGATGCAGAAGTAACAGTTCAGATTACAGCCCATAACGGGGTCAAGATTTACCTCAATGGGTGGTGGCAAATAATCATTACCATTCAGCCAACCGACTATTGCCCGATAATGGTCGTAATACGCTAATCCCTTGAAACTGTTGAAGGGGTTGTATTTAGATTTCCCCGACCATTCTATCGGTGTTCTTGATGCCTGCCAGACAGCGAGAGCGTCAGCGTCAACAGGGGGATGTCTTTGCCCCGTTGCACCTGTATCTATTGGCCAAGGGGGGATTGCCTTCACTCTCTCGGCTACGAAATCACGCTCTTTCTTCACCCCACCCTGTCCCTTCAGGTATTTCCCCATCACGGAAGATAATCTGGCTACCTGTAGTTTCAAACTTGAATGGCACATAAATCAGGTCACTTAGTGCATCTGCCACAAGATGGTGCTTTTCGGGTTCCACAAAGAATAATATGTAACCTCCACCACCTGCACCCAACAGCTTCCCACCCAAAGCCCCAGCTCTCCGAGCTGTATCATAAATGGCATCTATCCTTAATGTAGTTATCTTATCGCTGAGTCTTTTCTTTATTTGCCAACCCACATTCAATAGGTAGGCAACATCCCAAATCCTACTCTCATTAAGGGCTATAACAGCCCCATCTACTAGAGAACTCATTTCTTGTAACTCGCTCTGCTTGTTAGGTATCTGCTCAATTTGAACCCTAGCAATCTCAGAGGCTATCCTCGTGATTCCCGTATCAAACATCATCAAATAGGGCTGGAGTAGATACCCGCCATCTATGGGTGTTATTTCAGTAGTTCCGTCAGGGTTGAACTTAAAGTGATTAAACCCACCGCAAGCACAGTGATGCTGGTCTTGGCAACCCACATTTTCCTTAATCCAATCCTGCTCAACCAAGATAGCTTGCCTCGCCAGTTGTTCCCTGCTTATGTGATTTGTAGAGAATGATAAGAGGGTATGAAGTAATCCCACCACAAAGGCGGAACTTGCCCCTATGCCTCTTCTGGCTAACAGGTCTGATTGATGGATTATTTCCACGCCCCTGGTAATGTTAAGGAACTTCAGGCACTCCCTCACTGCGGGGTGTTCTATGTGGTTATTGTCATTGACCCATTCTTCCTGAGAATAGACAATCCGTGATTTATGAGTGAAGTGAGGGGGCAAGTAACGAGTAGAGATATAGCAGTATTTATCTATGCTACCGCCCAGCACTGCCCCACCGTGCTCCTTAAACCACGCTGGGTAATCAGTCCCACCACCGAAAAGCGAAACACGAAAAGGTGTCCTTGAAATAATCATTGTTTCCTTTCTGCTATCATATTTTCCCGCAATTCTTCTCTGGGAAGAAAGGGGCTCATATCCTCAATAGGTGTCCAACCCGCTATTCTCGGCTCATATTTGCAGTAATTACCCATATCCACATCGCAAACCTCGGTAAATGGCGAAGATAAAACGCCCCTGATTGCTAACTGCCAATCATAATCCCCACCAGTGCACATTGCGGATATTCCATAGGCGTGAACTATCGGCATAAAATCAGGGGGGTTATATCCCTTGGGACCAGAAGCCTCGTATCTCCCCCCGAAGTGTGTATCCTGGAATTGCCTCGTTATTCCATAGATATGGTTATTCATTATAAATACCTTGAGGTTGTTTATATCATAGTTACGGATGGTTTGGAGTTCCTGAATATTCATATTGAAGCCGCCATCCCCTATCAGGCAGATAACCCTCCTATCAGGTTTAGCAATGGCAGCCCCAATCGCCCCCGCAAAAGCAAAGCCCATTGGGGAATTGCCGTGGTTTGAAAATACTCGCTGTCCCCACTTAGTTTCAAAAGCCTGAAAGACGACTACGGCGTTTCCACCACAATCAGATACAATAATGTCGTTACTATCCAGTTCCTCAGAAAGCGTTTTAATAAAAACATAGGGGTGAACATAACCCCTTTCCTTGTAGTACTCAGGCAAAACTATGGGATATTTGTCCATCCAAGTCTTTGTCTGGTTAAGCCACCCTCGCTTGTTAGTGTTCTCAATGCGAGGAAGTAAATCCGCTAAGAAAGTGTAAGCATCCTTGCAAATGGGCACATCTATTTTGATTGTCGGGTGGGCAAAATTCGCCTCATCAATATCCACGGCATAAATCTTGGCGTGTCTTGCAAAGGATTCTATCTTGCCACCTGTTATCCTGCCTGAGAAACGGCATCCAACAGCTAATATTAAATCGGCGTTCTGGATGGTAAAGTTGCCGTATCTAGTCCCGTAAGTTCCTATCCTGCCTCTATAGAAAGGGTAATCATTGGTGAATATATCAATAGCGTTCCAAGTAGGGATGCAGGGTATTTTAAGGTTTCGCCCTACTTCCCTTGCCAGTTCACTAGCCCTAGCTGACCTTACTCCACCACCAATTAAAAACACGGGGCGTTTTGACTCTTCCAGTTCTTCAAGGTATTGCTTAATAATCACCTATCTCACCCTTTTGAACATCTATCGGTATGTCAAGCAATACAGGCCCCTGCCTATCCTCAACCGCCAAACGAACCGCACATTCCAAGCACCATTTCACATCGTGAATAGTGCGAACCAGCTTTGACCATTTTGTTATTGGCTTAACTATCTCGTGTATGGGCGTTTCCTGAAAACCTAGTTGTCTTATGGCATCACTCTCTCTCATAAATTGAGAGTTGACCTGACCTGTAATGAATAGAACGGGCACGGAATCATAGTAGCAATTCGCTATCCCTGTAAGTAGATTCTGCCCCCCAGGTCCACTGGTAACAATCACACAAGCCAATTCGCCAGTTACCTTGGCGTATCCCTCTGCCATAAAAGCACCAGCCTGTTCGTGCATCACAGCTACATAATCTATCTCGTCTATTCTGGGGAAAGCATCAATCAAATCTCCGTTGGCAGCACCATAGACAACAAACACTTTTTTAATGCCCGTGTCCCGAAGATACTGGATGACAAAATCAGCTACTTTCATAGTCGCCTTGTTGCCTTTTTCTGCCTTAGAACTTTCTTGTATTTATCCAAGAAGCCCCACCGCTTGGCGAATATCTCTCTGTTTCTTAGGTTTGCCTGTATGTCGCCTTCTGCATCAGAACCTCTTGTAGCCCTGGTTTCGTGGTAGCCCACCCCATAACCGCAGTAAAAGACCTTCCAGCCCTTTTTCTTTGCAACAAAGCAGTTATCTATATCATCCATTCCCCTGAATCCGTGATATACGCTCTCTGGTAGAGGATAAACTGCTTTTTTCCGCACTATCGCTAATGCCCAGGCAACTGCTTCGCACTCATAGAAAGAAGTGAATCTACTGCTGGGCTGGTTTCTCCCTATGTCTATGGGCATAAATTCAACAAACCGAATGCCCGCACTCTCTATTGCACCCCAAGGCAATAGTTGCTTCAGACCGAGAATGCCAACCTCAGAATTCTTCCTCAAAAAGTCAAGTGCCAGCACCTCCCATTGAGGCTCGACAGTAATACTGCTTGTTATTGAAGCTACAAACTCTGACCTTACTCTTTCCAGACCAATGTTGAGAATCTGGTTGCCCTCTTTATAGGGCTTGTCTGAATGGATATAAGTGACATTGTCGTGTTCGTTAATAAACTGATGAATAAAAGTTGGTGTCAGGTCAGTAGAATCATCTACGATAATGAGGTGAAATGGATTAGTGGTGCAGGCATACATAGCAGTCAGACTTTTAATGGTTAGCTCCAACCGATTATGGACTGGCAGGATAATATCAAACAGATTTGGGGCAATTGGCTCCTCCCCCAGAACAGGGGTGAAGGGTGCTTTCTCCACTTTATTCCTTTCCAAGAGCTGCGTTCATTTGCCCGCACAACGCTTGAAATTGACCTTTCTTCTCTGCTGAAGCAGGAACTACGAGAATTGCCACAAAACAACCGTCATCGTCAACAAGATTGAATGAACCAGAGTTTCTCAGGTCATCCGCTGTCATCTTTTTGAAGTGAAGTTGAGTGGCAAATTTAGCAATGCTAACTTCTCTCAATGGATACCCCCTTCTTACCGAAAATCCTGTCCCACTTTTCTTGTTCCAACCTATCCCATTCCTCCATATTAAAGCCCTTGGGACGAGGGCGAGTAAGCCAAAATTGAATTCCCCTTGGTGTATCTATTGTTCCCCGTTTATGCAGGCTGGGTTCATATCCCGTATCGTTCTCTGGCGTTGCGTATTCGTTCCCTATCGGTTTCATTGTTTTTCTAACCAGTTGGGGGGATATATTTCAATCCCCCCAAAAGCCTTTAGGGTTATGCAGTCAAAGCAAGTCCAACTACCTCTGGGCGTAGAAGAACCCTATCTATCGCAGTTATGTAGCCTACCCTCTGTTTAATAACAGTCTGACCTGCGGTTGGTGCTGTGATAGTTGCTTGACCAGCAGTTCCAGAGAGCCACAAGGGTTCACCCTCATCACCAGCAGTGCAAAGAGAACCTTGCGATACTACCCCACCAGTAGCAATGGTCGGTGGGTCTTTAATCTCAACTGCTAGGGCAACCCAGCCCGTGGCAGCAGCTTTAATGTCTTCACAAGCAACACACTGAGCCACTGTAGTCAGGGCACTTGCTGTGGTAGTATGAGTAGCAAGTTCAACGCCCTCACTAGCTTTCTGATACAGCAAGTCACCAGCTTTAATAGCTGATACTGCTAACGCTCTGAATCTTCCCCACGAATGCAGGATAATTCTACCATCTGCATGAGTATATGATGCCAATTTGGTTTTTCCTCCTTATTGATTTTGTCGGTTCAATAACAAACCTTCTTGCGGCGATTTTGTCGGCTCACCGCCAAGCCTCCTTTATTGATAAGCTCAATAGTTAAAGCTATACTGTTACAGTGCCAGTTGGAGATATGCCCGTTACCTTTGAAACCGTGATGATGTTTTGAAGCATCAAGCCTGGATACCACTTAATCCGCACTCGTTCAGCATCCTTGGTCTCTAGTGAGCCCAGCTTCTCTACCGTGATAGTGCTAGACTGGATACCACAAACAGCTTCAGGTGCAAAGCGCAGAACAAAGATGGTGGTTCCGTTTTCATCGGTGGCAAGAGCAGTTCCATCGCTATAGTCGTGCCCATATACAGCAGTGGCACCACTGTAGTCCTTATCCACCGTCTCATCGTTACTGATGTAGTCAGACACACCAACGGGAACTTCAAACAAACTTTGAACACGCCTATTGGCTGCATCTGTGTAGGTGATTCCACCAACGCCATGAAGATATGTGTTGATGCTTCTACGCATCGTCTTGGACATCAGTATCAACTCAGGTGCACCCACTTTAACAAGGTCTACGGCTTCCTCTAGTTTCGTCATGCTCAACGCCATTGCGGTAGATGCAGTCGCAGCTACACAAACGGTGTTTTCGTAGGTTGTAGCAGTTGCTGCTTGGCTTCTGATAAGGTAGTGAAGTCCATCAAATCCCTTCGGGTCTCCACCTGCCCCAGCGTAGTAGTAGCCATAGAAGAACATATCCATAAATGCCTTCTTGATTGCCTTTGTTTTGGCACTTATCTGCTCACCCATCAGGTCATTAACATCTGAGCGAGTAGCCTGCAAGAAGTTATCTACATCCGCATCGCCACCAAGAATGGTGGTTACAGCAGTCGCTTGTCCGATTACAGAAACCGACTCTACCCATTCATCACCAACCCCGTAGAACTGAGCACCAGACATCTCCGACTCAACATTGTAGGTCAAGCCATTACCCTTAATATCCTTAAACTGGAGTTTCTCAAGAATTGGGTCTTGATAGACTATCTTCTCTATAACTCCACGCTGAAGAACATCGTTAGAGTATTTGGCTGCCTCAACTAATGTAAGAGCCAATTTGGTTTTTCCTCCTTATTAGATTTCACTTCAGTTTTTGTTTGAGTCCATATTGAACTTTCTCATCAGGACTCATACCATCAAAGTCAACCCCAGCAACCGAAGCCACGCCAGAGTCAACTTTTTGAGTAGTAGCCTCTTTTTCCTTTAGCTTAGACTTTAAGCTCTCGTGGCTGAGTTTGAGTGCCACAAGTTCCATTTGTTCTGGCGACTCAGCCTTCAAAAGCTCCTTTGCATCAATACCAAATTCCTTTGCCAATGTATCGGCTCTAATCCCTTTAGCTTGCTTATTGAGTTCATCCCGCAGGGTTTCAGTTGCTTGCTTATCCTGCTCGAATGTAGTCTTATCGCCTTGGAATTTTCGCCTCTCGGATTGGAATTCCTTTACCTCAGTGGTATCACCCCAAGTCTCAATTTCACGCTTTTCAAGGACAGCTAAGTCCTTTTCTGTGACTTGGCGTTCAAGCCCTTGGATTGTCTCCTGATACTGCTTGAACTCCTTGTCCTTCCTTGATTGCCATTCCTTTTCAGCGTCACCAAGCCTCTTGGCAATGTCCTCCTCAGTAAGTGCTTTCTCCTCTACCTTTTCCCCTGAAACCTCCTCTACTTCAGTTGAAACTTGCCTTTCTGGTTCCTTCTCTGGAACCTTCTCAACCTGCTCCCCCTGTTCTGGAGTTTGCTCCAAGTTCTCCTCGGCCATAAATAAAACCTCCTTGAGTATTTTTGTTAGAATAAAAAAAGAGCCGTATATCGGCTTCTATGAGCACAAATATACGGCTTCTATTGAGCACTATTGCTGGCTCGGTATTTACAAACTGCCTATCAGTTGCACCTCGTCAGGTGGTGGCTATCCATCATAACCGACATCTAGGACACCAGCAATTACCTTATTCAATTGTTAATGTTCTATTGCCAAGAACTAGGGATTCGCACCCTAGATGCAGTCCTCTCCTCCTGCACCTGTTACCACTAAGTTGCTACTCTTAACTGAGTCATAATGCGCCAGGTCAACCGAGCTAATCCAGGTGCGTCTACATATTCCGCCATTCTCGGCAATATAAGGGGAGCCCCCAGTCCTAAATCCAAACTATTTATAGCATATCAGGTTCAAAAGGGTTTGTCAAGCGATGTATCAAAAACATTAACTCGCTTGCACCTGCGGCACATAATCCATAGTTTGCCCTCTAATTTTAAGGCCAGTAATCTACCACACCATTTACAGCGCAAGTTTGTTATTTCCATTTCTTGACAAATTCCTATAGGGGTGTATTATGTTTATATGGAACTGTTTGAAATAGCAGGGAATATAGTTATTAAGGTTATTGCCCTTATCTGCATTGCAGCTGTTATAGGAATTCCTATCTATCTGTTTGGGTTTGCTCACGGGCGAGAGGAAGAAAGGGGCGATACCAGCATACAAGACTCAGAAGACTCTTAATCCTACTCCCTCAATAGTTCCTCAAGTGTCTTAGTTTTGCGAGGTGTTACGGGGCGAGTAGGAACTCCAGGTGCTTGTTCACCCTGCATCTTAGGCAAGGGGATGTTAAGCATTTCCCAGAGTGGCCCCTTGGCTTCCCCCATCTTATCTATGTATTCTCTGCCCTGTTCGGTTTGATAAGGCCCCATAAAGATGGCTCTAAACCATTCGTCTGGGGGAACCCTAAATAAAGTTCTACCACGAACATCTGTAACCCGCCCTTCAATTACAGCCTCTAGTCCATCCATCATTCGGCTAAGTTGAACGCCTGCGGGTATATGGTATCTAACAGCCCATTTACGCAGTTTATTCCAATTGCCATATTTAAGGAAACTGGTAATAGCCCCCCAAGCCTCTTGTGAATATCGATATGGCAATACCATATTCCACGGATTGCCAGCATTGATACCCCCCATCATCACGGCCCAAAACGGTATGAAAGAACTGGCATTCCAGGGCTTTCTATTTATTGCCTTATCAACTATAAGATTAACCGCGGTGATTGCTGCTATCCACCTCGCTAACATTTGGAGTCTTTTCGAGATTGTCGCCTTGCCTTTAGCTGACTTAGCTGAAATACTTTCATAGGCACCCGCCTTACCAATGCCAATAAGATTTAATTCCCTGACTGAATTGAAGACTTCAAAGGCGAAGGTTTGAAACGGCACCAAAGCACCCACCTCCTTAGCCCTGAGAACACCTGGTAAGTCTTCCAAGTTATACATTGATTGCGTTTTGGAACCACCCTCAGAGGCATATTGTAGCAACTCTCTACCCTTTAAGCCCTTAGAGATACCGTCCCAATAAGCAGCCCGCACTGATATTCTTGTTAGTGCACCCTCTATTGTATTCGTTAGGAAGTTTAGCCAATGCTCAAATTTCTCAATCGGTGCTCCCTGTAATGCCATTGTCTTTTCTATGCTGGCACCAATATCCTGATAGGCAACCTTGCCCCCTCGCCTACCCTTGATGATGACGCTGTAGGCTTCCTTGGTATATTTCCAACCCGAAGGTGTTAAGAGAGCATCCAAACCATTGATAGTATTGACTACGCCGTAGCGCATTATTGTTAGAGCACCAGATGAAGTCTGGACAAATAGATTCCAAGTCCAATTCAAGGGGAATACAGCCGAGGTTAATCTTCTCCTAAGCCACAGTCCTGGTCGGATGGCTTGCATCGGCAGGAACCTTCTAACTCCCCGACTTATCCCTGGTGTTATACCCGCATAAGCCTCAGCAGCCCACTCTTCAATCAGGGTGGCTGACCTATCGAGTCCCTTTGCACGCAATACCTGAGCGTGAATTTTAGCGTTGTGAACAATGTTTGTGTTGAAAATATCCTTGGCAGCAGTATCAATATAATCATAAACAAGTTTTTGTAGGTCTCTTTCCTTTAGATAACCATACAGACCACCTTCTCTAGCTTCAGCACGAGGATTAAAGGGTTGAGTTGGCTTGATGTAGTCAGGCAACTGAGGTCTTGCCATAAAGTCTTTAGGTGTTTGGCGTAGCCCTAATAATCTGCTAAATAGGTTAGTATCAATGACCCAAGGGCGATAATTATCACGATAGGCAATAGGGTCTTGGTTCCGCTTTAATCTTGCCAGATTTTGCTTATCAATTAAATCGTCAAAGGCTTTTCTGGTCTCTTGCGCAAATTTAATGACACGCTCCTGAATTGCAGGACTATGGCGACCAACAAACTTCTTAATATCAGGCTTTTTCAGTAATTCAGCGATAGAGGCAGTAACCTCATTGCGACTAATATGCTGAATAACATCGCCAGCCAGTCTTCTTGTCGCTGGCTTGCCAACCATATCGTATTTTTCTAATAACGCTCGGTAATATGCCTTCGCCTCATCTGAAAAGCGCAATTTAGCCAATGTAGTTCGCTGAGTCGGCCACAAGACATACTTTTGAGTAGCACCACCAAAGAAACCCCCGTCAATATTCTGCATCATCCTGGTCGGGTCTTGCCATAATCCAGAAACAGGGTGCACATCACGATGTTCAAGATAGCGGGCAAACTCATCCGTTACATAGAAGCCACTCTTGCGCATAGCAGGCACTATCTTGCCACCCTTAGTAGCTCTGAGGGCTATCTTCACTGCCTCTATTTCTTCGGGTGTTAATTGCGCAAATTCAGGCATTTCTTTAATAAATTTCTCAAAATCACCCTCTTTGAGATAAGTGGTAGCTGCTATATCTATTGGGCTATCTTTAACAGCATCATAAAATTTTTCCTCTATATTCTTTAGAATTTGCGTTCTCAATTTAGTTGATTGAGAGGCTCTAATATCAATAGGGGTCAACATAATCCCACCTGGGATTTCAGTCTGAATAAACCCCACCTCGGTTTTGCCAATGGGCAATTCAGGGAGTTTTTGACCAGCTACAAGTTGAGGTTGACCAATGATAGGCTTTGCTGGCACAGCAGGCACTTTAGGAATCTTGGGGGGCTTGCCCCCCATTGCCATAGCACCCGTTTGAGTGGCACGAGGGACAAGGGAGGCTATTCTATTCTCAACATCTCGGATAGTATCGCTTACAGCTTGTTGTGTGGCCTTGGCTACAGGTTGCCTTGCAGCCCTAGCTTCTGCTTGCCTTCTAACCATATTGCTGGTGGCTCTTTCTTGTAACCAAACCCTATCACCAGCAAGCCTACTATAAAGAAAATCCTGAACCTTCTTAAGATGTTGCGGGGGCACTCCCCTAGACCGCTGGGCTATCCACCTATCAAGCCCTGTGTTTAGTGCTTTCTGTAAAGTTTTGTTTACTATCTCCTTTGTAACAGGAATTAGGGACTTTACGCCAAGATATCCCATAAAAGTTATTGCACCTATTCCCGCAATATCTGAAGCACTAATGGGAACGCCAGCAACTTCAAATAGAGGAACTTCTGCCCCGTATCGTATTGTTTCAGCTACTTCACCTAAAACTCCAGGTAAGGGCTTTTGCCTAGTCCATTCGCTGGTAATAGGGTCGTAATATACTTCGGGGGCACGCTCTTCCTTGGGTTTTGGTATAATGTATGGGGTAGTAGCAGTTACCTTCGCAGAAACATCGGGATAGCGCTCAGGGGGACGCAAGATAGCCTCTTCTAAAAAGGGATAAGGGAATGGAGTTTCACGCTCACGCTGTTCTTTCCTAGCATACCAATCTCTCGTCCAGTCAGAAGCGATAAGTCTATCATCATCCCCGGCAAATTTCTTAACTACACCCCCAAGAAAACCCCTCCCCCTTGGCTCAGTTATACCCCTAAGTTCCGCTAATATCTCTTGAAGTGTTTTTCTCTTTTTGCCATTCGGCATTTTAATACCACCTTGCTGGCGGAGCTATTCTGCCTGGATAGAAACCTCGTTCTCTGGGTGGTTTCTTCATAAACTCCTCATAGAATGGATACTTCTCAATAGCCATCTTTAGAGGATCTCGCCCCCTTTCTCTTCGTTGCCATTCAAAAAACCCAGGGAAGCCCCTAGCACCAGTGCGAGTTTCAATGGGAAGTTGGTGCATACCTCCCCACCATTCCCGTCTGGGTTTAGCATATCTCTGGGCAAATTCTCCCACTTTCCCTCTCGCAAATTGCTGGAATGCCGAGCTACCTGTTAATCCCTCAAGGAAAGGGTAAGTTATGGTTTCAGCTTCGGGAAACTCTTTCCCAACCCAGCCCCAGTATTTGCCCATAGCTCCAGCTTTTTGTTGCTGTGACCAACTGCGACCAGGTTCAGGAATCCCCCGTGCCTGACCCAAGAAACCAAGATATTTTTGTGTCCTCCCCTGAGTTTCCCTTTGCTCCCTAATTGCTCGCTCTCTTGGGGTTTCTACCTCTCGGTATCCCTCACCAGCAAGTTCATAACGCTTCGCCTTGGTCGCAGGAGACATAGCCTCAAGGCTCTTGAGAAATGCCGTTTCCAGATATTCCTCCCTAGCCTCTGTCTCCCTTCCTTTAAGACCAGCCTTTTGGCGGTCAAGAAAAGTCTTCAAAACAGTGGGGTCTGGGTCAGTTACAAGGTTAAAGCCCAAACCACTCGCCTCCTGCCATTCCATTAACTTAGAAGTTGCTGGTATCAATCTATCAAGCTTGCCTGCGGGAACCTCAGCAGCAATAACCCTATCAATCTGACCCAAGAGGGTATCACGCATTGCCTCATCTATTTGCCCTATGTTAATCAGGTCATTTAGAACCTCACGGAGTTGCTCCCGAAAAGCCCCATAAGTCCATTCGCTTACTTCGGGTTTCCGACCCTCAACTCCACCAATCCAATCAGGTGTCCAACCAGGATAAGGTATTTGTCGCCTTAGCCATTCAAACCAATCTGGGTTTCCCCTATCTCCATTCGGCATCTTTTATTCCTCCCTTATATATTCCCTGGAGATTCAGATTGCACTCGCCCCATTTCTTCTGGGGGCAGCACTTCTTCTGGTAAGCCAGTGGCATATTCAGGTTGCACTGCTTTTTCTTTTGTCTTCGGGCTTGTCTTTTCTTCTTCCATAGAAACCCTTGATTGAAATTCCCTCATAAGGGCTTGTGCCAAGTCGGGGCGACCATCATCAAGAAGTGCTGTTGCCATATCTCTGACCATAATTGACGGTAATTGCCTCGCCCTTTCTCGCAGTATTCTGTCATCTTCCAATTCAGGGTCTTGTATCTTGAGGATATTCTCCCTCGCACCCATCCTTGAGAGCACCCCACTCTCAATCGCTATTTTAGCCATTGCATATAACCCCGCTGTATCTTCAGGCAGTTCTGGTTGCAATCTAACTTCTGGGAACCAGTCACCTTTTATATCCTTGGGGGAGAGTTCCATGTCAAAATACTCATTACTGCCATCCCTACCGTGCAATCTCAACTTGCCAAAGCCACCCTTAGAATATTGAGTTAGTAATTCTCTAGCCATCCACTCCAACCCCTCCTCAATAGCTGTTTGTCTAGGGAATAAAATGGATTGCGCTGCGTGCCGTAGCAAATTGATACCATAGCCAGGAAGCTGGAAGTTAAGCTCGCCATAGTTAATCGGGGACATACCCCCCATACTAATCATCCGCCCTAATTCAGCATCCATAATCTGGGCATCTTTGGGCATTTCTGGCTTGTAAAGGGCTTCAGCTGTTTCACCCTTATCTACATCAAATTGAATCACCGCCCCCTTATAGTAAGGGCTTCTTTCAAAGGTTTTCTTCCCCCCAGCGGAATACAGAGCTAACGGGTTATGAGCACCAAGCCCTATTATTGTCATTCTATTAGTCAGCGACTTATTTCTCGGCTCATATAAGCTTCTATTGGCGGCAAAGACAGATTCTCCGAAATCCTTAATCGTATCGTCATATTTCGTTGATTGAATATAGGGGGTTGAACCTACAGGATTGATAAAAACAGGGATATGGTCTAAACCGTGTTTAGTTGGCTTCTTGGTAAACTTACCATCTACAATAATGGCATTGCGTTCTTTATCCCAGAAATCAAAAACCTTGATATTAGTCCGATTTCTGCCGAATATACCAGTAGCCGTAACATCGTATTCTGATTTAGCTTGGTCGGAGGAAATTAGCCTAGTATGGCAAGCCCAAAGCAAGCCCTCAGCACCAACATCCCAGGTTGTGTGAAGTATATCCCAAACTTTAATGTCGGGGATAGTTTCACCCCCATCATTTTTATGAATATACGTTAGAAGTCCATACCAGCCACGATTAGTAGAATAGAAGGCAAGAAGCCCCTTTATCGTAGGTGATACAACACTCTTTAGCCGAGAATTGGCAAGGTTCATACAGCCATAAATGAAACGCTCTGCATTGGAGATGGACTTGCGCTCTTCTTCATCCTCTTCTTGCAATGGGATTCGGATTTGAACATAGGCTTTAGTAAGAGTATCCACAACCTTGTCCGCCAAGGTGCGAGGTTCGTTAGAAGTAATATTGTCATATTCCCCCTTTTTGCCGAGCTGATACGGGGCTAACCTCCATAAATCATAATCATCCTCAAAGCGGTCATAAAGCTGTTTCAAGTCATCCTCACGCTTCTTGACTGCGGTTATAATGTCCTTTTCCGTTCTTAACATTTATTTCTCCTTGCGCTCTCTGGGTTCATCGGAAATAGGCGAACCACCACCTCTCGGATAGCAAACACGAACAAAGGTTCGACTACCTTCCCCTTTGGGTTTAAGCGTTCTAACTCTCCCACCCCGTCTTACGCATCTATCAAAAGCTGCAGGCATATTGTCCTCCTCTTATCTGGCTCGGAAGCCCGCCCACCTTCCTATCATTTCAGTCGCCAGTTAATCACCCACTAGACCTTTTATCCCCAATGAGTTACCTTGATTTTATCTGAACCCGGCCCCATAGAAACTCCATCAGAGCCTATGAAAGCTAACATTAACGCATCAGCGTAGTCTGGGGACTTAAATCCCCTCTTTTTCATCACTTCTTTGCTCTCCATTAAGAGTTTAGTTCCTCTAAAGTGATACTTTAAGCTAGAGAGTTGAGATTGCAGCTTTTGGTTGTCGGGTATATCTATCTCACCTGCTTGAAACTTCTTTGCCAGTAAGTTGAAATACTCCGCCCTTTTATTGGCATAAGTCTCATTATCAAGTGCTTTCTCACCCACATTGATAGCCGTTACAGCAAATCCCTCATTATTAAGTGGGTCAAAAACGCCAGCACCAATTCCGACACTATCAATATAGGTTATTTCGGGCTTATAGTCCCTAATAAGTTGGGATACCCTGCCAGCACTAAATGTAGTATCCTGATGGCTCCAAGACACAATATGTAGCACTTTGTTACCCTGCCTCAAGATAAAAACCGTCTCATCATCCCCTTCCCGTGATATATCCACGCCAGCTACCTTATCGCCCTTGGCTTCCAAGTTACGTTTGATGGCTTCTCTTATCTGGGAATATGGGATTAAGTAGTTGGCTGCCAAGTCCACATCCCAATCCCCCTCCAAGAGTCTTTTCACAAGGGCTTCAGGGTATATCTGTTTTAATTTCTCGGCATAATCAGGGGGCAGTTTAGGGTTATCTTGTGGGAGTGCTGGTATAAAGCGATGGTCGGGAAGAACATTGTCTATAAACCTGTCTCTCAACCAGCCAGGTTCGGGGTTCGCCGTGAGCATCAGCTTATAATGAATCCCAGGTATGTTTAATCGTAACCGCCCATCCAGTAATAGGAACTGCCTTTCCGTAATATCCTCTGCCTGGTCAATAGCAATCCACCCCAATTCGGGCATATTGCTTATCTTCTTAACCGCTTCCACATCATTGCCCAAACCGCCATACATAATTATAGAGCCATTAACCAACTCGATATATTGGTCGGTTTGATGATGCCCTGAACCATAGGCCTCTGGCGGAAGGAACTTCAGAAGTTGGTGCAAGGCATTGTTCTTGAACTGAACACCCTCTCGACAACCAATAAACCCCCTATTCCCAGGGAATTCAAAACTTAACTGTATAGCTTCGTAACATAGCCAGGCAGTTTTTCCCCCTCCGTAGGCTCCTCAACCACCGTAGAGAATGTATCGCTCTGCTACTTGATGAGCGATAGCTTGCTTCTTGTTTATCGTGGGGTCGTATAGCCCAACCAAGTCAATCGTCATTCCCTTCGGCATTTGGCATCACCCCCTTTCTGTGGCATCATAATACTTAACTAAATCTATCTCTAATGTTTTTGCCATTTCTCTTCAGTGTTATTCATCTTTACACAATTAAGCGTTCCAGAAGTCCCAGCGCCCTGTTATGCGCCTTGCCTCTCTACACTCCTTCGGGGTCAGTGATGACCGACCTCGACTTAGTAGATACTTGAGCCGTTGTTCCCGCTTCAGTCGCACGAGCCAAGTATGCTATCCCATTGCATCCACTCTCCCTTTTCCTCCGCATCCAGATATACAAGATATTCCGCATAGAAGTCATAACGCAAGTCAGATGTCAATGCGAACCGCAGTGTGATGCCTAAGCCCAGTAGATAGATGAAGGCAAAAACGCACCAATCTATCATTGCCCCAACTGCTTTTGCTTAAAATCGCTGTCCCACTTCACATAAGCTCCCTCGTGGCAAGCGGGGCATCGCCATATTGTTCTATCTGGATTGACAGCAAGCATTGCACCGTGAGTGGCACAGGTTACTAGGTTGTTATCTGTCCAATAAACCCTACCCGTAGATACACTATCACAACCGTCAAGGATGGTAGGGTTATAATTCGGCATATCCTTAATATCATATAGCTGAACTAAGTCTCTTATTACTTGAAGATACATCATTCCTCCCCATAAATAGCATTGCCATCTGCCTGTTCTGCTACCTTACTATCTTTCAAATAATCAAGCAGTATCTCGGCTTTCCCCCCTAATAACCTATAAAGTCCATAAGTCATCAACATTAAGGCGAATAGCAGAATAGCCAGTACCAGTTCATAAATTAACTTGAGCTGTAGTTGCCCCCTAAGCAAGTAATACCAAAACCGCACACGCCACCTCCGAAGTGCTTGCCCCTTAAAATCCACATAATCAGTACCCATTATTTACCTCCTTTGAAAACTAATTTTGGATAGTAAGAGGGCTGTATTAACCATTATCCAAGCCGCAATAAGAAATACCAACATGAAGGGAGCATATAGACAGCGTTCTATCCTGCCTGCCTCCATTATTCCTTCTTCTTTAGTCATCACCCCTCCTTATAAGGGCTAGGGCACGAAACAGGCTTATGGGCTTCTCACCAACTACCACTCTCTGTATATCACCCCCTGCTTATTCAATATATTCACAGCACCCTAGCAATCAGAGCACCGACCTGCCGTTACTTTGCTGGTGTATCTATCTTCCCAATATCACTGAATTGCTCTATATCTTTATCACTTAAACTGATGACTACAATGAGAGTCTTCCGTTGCAAGTTAATCCTCATCACCACAGCATACTCATCACCCCTTAATCCCTTAACCAACTCATCTAATAATTTAATGTGAGACTGCTTCATCCCCTGTCCAATGATTGAGTCCAATAAATATCAAAAAACCCACATAGCAATAAGAAAGCACTGCCAAACCAGTAAAACCCCCATATCGGCTTTGTTAATTTAGTGATTAGAATGTGCTTGCCAATAGCTTTCATTCTTTACTCCTTTTGTATTGTTAAAATAGATTTGTGGGGGCTGTTCTCTAGCTGGTATTGATTCTCTCTTCTTGCTTCTTGTTCCATCTATCAATAGCGATGCAAGTTTTTTCAGGAACACCCATTTCTCGCAGTCGGTCAGCAATCTCTGCAACTCGTTTGACATCCACCAACGTTTTTACCATCTTCTAGCCTCCTTTTTGTTCACTATAATGAAATTGAGGAGAAGTTGTTGTGCGCCACCTCTATTGAGAAAGGTAAAAAACCATCAGGGTCTCTTAACCAGAAAGCCTCACCCTTTCTAACTGATAACTCCGTAGCACTGTACACTTCCTTTGAATCATTCGCATAAGATACAACCCATAAATCGTTGAGGGTATCTCCTAGTTTGACTGCCCGATGGTTTTTCAAGTCTGCCCCAGCTCGAGCATAGCGATAACTGCGAGCGCCCGTCCTATAGACAGTGCCTAGCCGCCACTTCTTCCCCTTATCCACTTTCTTTACATCAGGTAGTGTGCGCATCTCTTCTACCTCCTTTTTCTATTCTGTAATGAATTTGAGGGGGTATCCTAGTATTGCTGTGTTGTTTCGTAAAGGTGCGGAGGGGGTGTTTTAATGTAAGGTAGAGTATAATAAGACTAAATCAATCAAGCATAAGAAAAGCAATAACCATAGCCTCAATCACCAGCACTGTCACTATCACCAAGAGGGCAATCCCTATATCCTGCTTCATATTGCCTCCAGTCCCATTGGTGGGTTATCCACGCCTAGCGAGTTGTCCACAAGAGTATCGGCTCATTGTTAGGCGTGATTTGGTTCGTATAATAGTTCTTATGACAAGTTATCAGGTATCCATTTACCTGACTTGCACTTACCACACCCCTTACCGAGCCTTAGCGGGGAATAATCAGCTTTAGCCCTACACTTACTGCAAATCATCCTCATAATTACTCCTAATAACCAGGTATTGCATTGCCCTCGGCATCTATCTCTGGCACAATAACCCCTACTAGCCCCCGTGGTGTCTTCATAAGCACTCTAGCACCTGGCTTGTGAATGGCTGGGTTATAGATAGGCAGTCCAGGTTCGACTTGTGCAACCTGTTTAGCCTCAATGCCCACTATCTTGTTACCTTCCATTATTAACCCAGGTATTGAGCCTGTAGGTTGGACGGGATTTAGGTTGGAATTGGGTTGGACAATATCTAGTGCCCTCTCAATGCGCTTTCTAGCCTTGTCCCTCTTCTTGCTTAGTGGCATCTTCTATTACTTCACCCTCCATGATGCTTATTTGGGACTCTGGTAACGCCTCATACTGCCTCACTGGTAGAGCCAGCTTCACTGTTATCTCTCCTATGAACTTATCTGCTACTTTCTCCCTGTATTTGTCTGGATGCTCGGCTTTTAATGCAAAGAACAAGGCTACTGTGGACATTTGAGCGTCTTTATCCAGGCTCCTCTTTTTGAGCTCTGCTTCAAGCTCGTCAAGAAGATTATCCCTATAAATAGCCTCAGCCACCTTACTAGCTTCAGCAAACTCCTCATCCTCTTGTCTCCAAAACCAGGTAGCACCGTAGCTTATCCCAGCAACCTTATTAGACAGTTTCACGCTCCCCGACTTAGCATAAGATTGAAGGTATATTCTCTTATTCTGTTGTTTAATCTCTTCAAACATAATAATCATAGTAGGCATAAGATGCTGTGTTATGTAGTGTAGTAAGTAAGGTAATAGGGTATTGACAAGATACTACATATATGATATGGTTATAGCGTAATGAAAACATTAAGCAAGCGGACAGTGATAAAATGGAAGTGGGCTTGGAGAATGGGGAGGGTGCGCTTCACTATAACTAGGCCAAGTGACGGCAAGGCTTTCAAGAGGTTTTATGTTGATGATATATACTTGCTCTGGGCACCCAATAGACAGCGAATGTTTACCAATGTTACTGATAGATGGATATACTTTAATGTAAGAGGCATAGAATATAAAACACCCTTATAACCCACGCCGGTTAGAAAATATGCCGGCTCTAAAAAATTAACCGGTTAGGAGAATAAATAATGGTAAAGCTACCAACATTAAAATGTCTTAGATGTGGCTGGGAGTGGATACCCAGGGTTCCTAATCCTGTTACCTGTGCCCACTGTAGGAGTCCTTATTGGAATAAACCTAAGAAGCAAGGAGGTTAAGGATGCACAAAGAGAACATTAAATACTATGACCCAGTTAAGAAGCAATGGCTGGAATGTGAGGCAGATACATTTGATACTATTGTGCACCTTACCAAAGGCAAAAAACACGCCTTACATGATATTGAGCGATTGCTTGAAGAGGAAGCTAAGTTAAATAAAGCTAAGAAGCAATCAATTATAAGGAGGTGAAAGATGGAAGTTCACGAGACAGTTACTATCTACAAAGACCCGATTACGCAACAAGAGCCAGAGGGAAAGGCGGTTCTACTCCATCGTGAAAAGGTATGGACTGATGGGCTTGAGCAGTGGTCGGTATGCTTTGAGGGTGAGGATGGTGCAGTATATTCCCGTATAATTAAGGTAAGTTAGCATCATAGTTTAATCAATATAAGGAGGTAAGAGAATGAAGCGGGGTTGCGGGAAGCAATTAAACACGGGTGATTGGGCGGTAAGCCAACACGGACTTTACTTGTGCCCAGATTGTGATAAGAAGTATCATCATCCACTTATGGCAGTTTACAGCGAGGGTGAACTAGCCCAACCCATAAAATGTGGTGAGGTGGCTAAATGATGCGATACCAAGTGAAGCCCTTTAGCCAGGTTGGACACAATACATTCTACGCTGTTTGGGATTGGGGGGTTAGGGGTTATGTCATAGAATCAAATGGTATGGTGGCAATAAATCAAGACCGTAAAACTGTTAGACTTTGGGCAACATATCTCAACAACAATTTATCTTATCAAGGGGGGTGAACAATGAGAATATTCATAATCAGCCCAACTCGCAATATAAGCCCCGAATGGGAGGATGGGTTACTATCTTATGCCCATCAATTAGAACAACGGGGTCACAAGGTTCACCTACCATTTAGAGATACCGAACAAAATGACAAGACAGGCTTTAATATCTGCCAAACCCACGCAATCAATATATCGAATGCCGATGAGATTCATATAGCGTATGATGGTAGGTCTGAAGGTTGGCTATTTGACTTGGGCATAGCATTTGCTCTCAACAAGCCCGTCACGCCCATAACGGGATACTTCCCCAATATATCTAAGGGTAAATCCTTTTCTAATATGGTTTGGGATTGGAATGGTGGGAGTTATAATTACTAATAATCATCATAGTTTAATCAGTAGCAAAGAAGGAGGTTAGAGAGATGAAGGACAATAAGCAAGTTAAGAAAAGCATCCTAAGCCAGCTTAACAAGTATAATGAGGCGATGCTAGATGCTGGGGAGCAGAAAGAGGTCAAACGGCTACTAGACAAGGTGGCATTTACAGGGCTAGACTTCTTCACGGAAAAAGACCACAGCGTGTTGTGGGCTTACCTATTTGAAGTATTTGAGGAGTCACGGAGTTAGCACCATTATAGTTTAGGTAAATAAAGGGGGAGTAGAGGGACAGCGATAATAAGCAGTGCCAGCTCTACGGATGTGTGGCAGGACAGAGGTAGGTCGCTGGCTCCCCCACCCAACCCTTAACGGAATTAAATAAAACTATAAGGAGGGTTAAGTAAGATGAAATGTAGTGGCGAGAATATGCTTGGAAACCAATGCCCCAATGATGCCGAGTGGGTGAATGCAAATAGCGTTACGGTTTGTGAACGGCACAAGTTATTGCTAGATGCTTTCACTTGGGAAAATAGAAACAAGAGGCATTGGCAAAAGCTACCTTGCCATAAGGAGAATAAATAATGGAAGCTAAAGATACAGTTATGGGCAAAGAGAAAAGAAGTCTGGTTAGAGCTCATTGGCTTAAAGGGGGAAGTGTTGTCCATGATAATCTTATGAAGGCTGTTGCTGAATATCAAGCAGAAATCTCCTTCACGGCAGGGATAAGAGAAGTGGTAGAGTGGAGCGATGATAAATGCCCACATTGTATAGGGTGGAATGTAAAAAGCAGAAGAAAGTGCGAGCTTTGTTGGCAAGCCAAACTAAAAGAGTGGGGAATGGAATAATGGTTAAATTGCCTACGCTGGAATGTAAGCGATGTGGCTATGTGTGGATTCCCAGGGTTCCTAATCCTGTTACCTGTGCCAAGTGCCGTAGTCCTTATTGGAATAAAGCTAAAAGGATTAAATAAAGGAGGATTAGACAATGAAATATACTAAGGGTGAATGTGGTTGTAAATTAAAGCAACTTGGTTATGTCATCACTGGCATTGAATACTGCCCACTACACAAGTCGGCTCCTGATTTGTATGAGGCTTTGAAAGGGCTAATTGAAAGGGATGACTATGGCTCAATCCGACTACCCACGCAAGCAAGGGATGTAATGGTCAAAGCCCTATCAAAAGCAGAGAACGCCACCATAAAATAATTAGATAAGGAGTAAATAATGGATAAATTAAATAAACCCCTGTATCACGGCACGAGCAAAGCTTCGGCGATTATGATTGTCGGTGGCGATGGTTTCAACCAGCCAGTGTGTTTAACCGAAGATAAGAAGCAAGCCGAACACTATGCCAAGGCTGCTACCGCAGAGCTTGAGAAGCTCTGCCAGGATGAGGGTGGCACACTTATAGCTGAAGGCTACGCCATATTTACCTTTACCAGCACACCCAATAAGGACTACCTAGTTGTCGATGATTACAATTTAGATGCCGAGCCAGGACAATGGAAGTACCTAAAAGGCATAAGGGGCTTACAGCATTTCACGGTGGAATATCATCCCCTAGAAGTTGATGATGATGAGCATTTAAGGCTTCAGTGTTTCACAATAGGTATGTGGAGGAGTTAGCCCTTACGATGCCGCCTCTTGTCTAATAGGCGACAGACCGTTACGCATATCGGCACACAAACTATCAGGCAAACTGGCACGCAACACACAATGCATATCAATATGTGGTTAATCATTCTGAAATATCCACCCAGTCAAATTCTATGCCGAGTTGAGATAAAAATTCCACCCAACCATTTGCTACTCGGCTCATATCTTTTTCCGACATGTCTAGTTCGTAGTTTTCTTTAATAACCTCCATTACTTCGTGCCCTAATATCTTATCTCGCTTGCGACCACTTAAATCCGCATCAATATACAAATCCCCTGTTCGCCGATTAAAAGTGCCATCAAATCCCTCATCATTGTGTAGTTGCTTTTTATAACTTACAACGGCCTCAGTAGCACCAATCTTAATCTCTTTGGGTATCTTGACTTTCATTATGAACACATATCAGGAAGGATACCAAATTTATCACTCCAACCCAACCCAGGGAAAGGTATCTTCTTCATTTTTGCCTCCTCAATTTATGCCTTATAACTTTTCAGCCATTCAATAAACTGCTTGGCAGTTATCCCCCCAAACATATAATCCAGAAGACGGATGCGAATATCAGCATCGGGGGGCAACTTAATCAGCTTTCCCTTGCTTTTCGCTTTATCCATCAATAATCTCGCTCCTTAATCTGGGCATTCATATTGATGAACTCAATCTTGGTGGAGGTAAGATTATTGTCCTTATCCAAATAGATTTCAGCCACCGCATAACCAACCACGGGCATTAACCCTTTCTGCTCAAGGTAGGGTGTCTGGCTCTGGAAGCAAGGCAGGCTGACGGCATCAATCCCCATATAAGACGGCAAGTGGCAGGGGATATGCCAGTGTCCAAAGAGTTGCAGGATTGGGGCGTTGGCAGAGGGGATAGAGTGGATAAAGCCCATCATATTTTCTATTGTCTTTTGCATCCGATAAGAGCGAGCATAGGAGACGCCCCCACCTGGGTGTTGAAGCCCTATTCTCAGCCCCTTAACAATGAATTCAGCCTTGTAAAACCCCCTATCAACTAAATCCCCACGGTCTTTGCATATAGCCCTGATGATATTATAGCCACCATCACGATAAAAACTCCTATCGTGATTGCCCCCAACAATATAAGTTTTGTATCTTAATTCCGTCTTTGGGTAATTCTCTATCACATACTCGGCTTGTTCGTCTGCCCCGTGCTTAAAGACCTCGTTCTCTTGCCCTCTATACATATGCTTGCCATCAACCAAATCCCCTCCGTGAAGCACGAAATCCACTCGGCGTTTATCAAAATCAGCATACGCATCGTGGAGAAGTGTAACTTGCTGGAATCTACTACACATTTGGGTGTCAGACACTATCCCAATGCGGTAAAACTTCTTGAAGTATTGGAACTCAGTCGGGGCGAATTCTTTAGAGGGTTCTTGCGGGATACTTACTTGTCGGCTAGTTTCATCAAGGATAACCTCATAACTTTTATCCCTCAAGGAGTCAATGGTTTTAATTATTGTCTCAGCAGAGCGGTCTATCTGACGGCTAATCTCGCCAACGCTTACTGCCCCAGCCTTCACAATGCCCAAAACCTGTTGCTCAATGAGGGATAAACCCGAAATCGTTGGCTGGTCACCCGCCCTTATCTCATAATGGCGAGCTATCTGACGGCGCAGGGAATCGGCATTAGCATATCCAAGCTCCTGAGCCAGTGCTACAAGGTCTTTAGCCCAGAACCGCTCAATTACCCTTTGCCCTTCAGGGGAATCTTGAGAAGGCAACTTTCTAACAGCCATAAACCCCCAAATAGAAAAAGCCCTCGGAGGGAGGAACCCACATTGCCAACAATGCTGACTTCTTTAACAGAAGTCCACCCGTATCCCAAGGGCTTAATTTTCTGGACAGGGCATAGTTATAACTGTCTCCAATATAGCAGATACGAAACACCTTGTCAACCCTCATTTTTACCCCCTTTTGACTACTTTTGGTATTCATTTTATCAATGGCTCTACTGCTACATAGCCAGCCTCGCCCATGTCTTGTTGAGCTAATCTATAAACCTCTATATAAGTCCCATGAGCGGGGTCCATTAACTCCACTGGCCATGTCAATCTACCAAAAACAGTCTCCTCGGTTGCATAGGGCAACTCCCTGTCCATCTTTATCGCTACGCCTTGAGAATGGAGATACTCAAGTAGGTTTTCTGTCATGACATCTAAGCCTTTTTCGTCATCCTCTGTAAATTCTATCCCATCCATAGCCTCGGCAAGATACGCTTTTATCTCTGTCCTTATCTCTTCCTGTTTAGTCATTCTTACTCCCCCTATATGTTCTCTGTTTAAGCCAATTGCTGTAGCTCATTTCCTTCCTACCCCAACCACTCACATAATACAATGCACTTTTAGCCACGCTACTCAATAATTCCATATCTGTTAGCCCAGAGTGGATTTCTTCTATTAGTGTGGTGCCATCTGAACCGCATTTGTTAAGCCGAACCATAACCTCAGCTAGCATTTCCCTTGGCTTACAGAAGTACCCCTCATGTCCTATTCGTCTGCGTTTTAGTGGTATGTCTGCATCCGTGCCACCCAGCGGGTCTTCTGGCCACTTATCTTCACCGAGAACTAGCAGGTTACTGATAAGCCACACCATTTGAAACCAACAAAACTGGATGTCCGAGAAGCTGTAGTGTAATTTCCCACCGCATTCCTTCCAGCTCTGCTTTCTCTTGTTACAGGTTTTGCAATCTTTATCTGTCATAATTTGAATACCATTTGGCGACAGCGATTGGCTGCGATTTCACAGTATTTCTCTTCTATCTCTATGCCTATGCAGTGGCGATTGAGTTTCTTAGCAGCTTCCAATACCGTTCCACTTCCCATAAACGGGTCTAGGACTATGCCATTGCTAGGAGTTACTGGCTCAATGAGAGGGATTAGCAATTCTACTGGCTTCTGGACGGGGTGCTCCCTATCTGCTGATGGAGTAGCATTAGCCTGTATCACATCTGCATAGAGCTTGCCATTTATATTGACAAAAGATTCTCGCCAACGAGCTGCTATAATTAACTCGTGTTGGTGTCGCCATATCCTACCTAGCCCTATATGCCCTTTATCCCAAACTAGGCACTTCACAACATCAAAGCGGCGATACATTTCAGGGTAAAAAACAGGGTAACTATCACCATTGCAGAAAGCAAGAAAATGTCCCGTCTCTTTTAATTTTACAGCATCAAGGATTACTGCCCAGAATATACCAAGAACAGATACATCACCCCAAGAACGCTGCCACTTAACACGGCTCTGAAAGTGTGCTGCTGGCATAAAGAATGGGGGGTCAGTCAGCACTAAGTCCACCTTCGGCAATTCGGGCAATATATCCCTACAATCCCCGTGATAGATTGTTACCCATTCATCTTGATAATATGGTTTCACCCTGTCTCCTCTATCAATGGCTCTATTGATACATAGCCAGCCATATCTTTTTGAGCTTCTTCATAACCATCCCGTTTCCCATAGTGCGTGATATTTGCTTCGTGGTCACTTCCAAACCAGCCTCTTGCTAACTCGGGGTAAGGGTTATCAGGCAGCTCCCTGTCCACCTTTATCACCACACCCCTATTACTTGCGTCCAACAATAGGCTATTCGCCAAAGATTCAATATCATCTTCATTGTGATTTCCCAACATAGCTTCGCTAATATATTTTAAGACCAATTCCTTTATCCCTTCTTGTTTAGTCATTACTCCTCCTATCTCAAAGCCCTACTATCTGTTAATCTCTATTGCCCCACAGCACTCTCTACTAATTGAGCCTGCCTTCTACCCGTTACTTCGCATTTTTCTCCAGTTAAAACCCTACAACCTGCCTTAAAACATTCAGCACATACATCACACGCTTCTGCGAAAGCCCTTGCCACCTCGTCCCCCTTTTTATAAGTAGCCTCTACAACCCCACCACAACAGCAGCATTTATTGTTAATCTTCATAGTTCTATATCACTCTCTACTTCATTGCCCCCATAAACAGTTTAATTAAATCCGCCAGTCTTGAGTGAAATACCTCTCCGTGCCTATCATCTTGAGGCCAAGTATCTATGTGGGCTACTTCGTGCAAGACTCTTTCTTTAGCCATATAGGGGTATTCATCAATATGCCGTTCGTCTATGTAGATAAATGGCTCAATCACAATATCGCCCGCAGTTGTCCACTTCATTGTGTAAGAATAGCCACACTCCCCTAGAACCATAGCAGCAAAATCCTCAATCTGGGACTTGCTCATACAGCCCATATTATTAGTAAGATTCATCTCTCGCCTTCTCTATTGTATTCAAAAGTGTCATCTTTCTATCCCGTGCTCTATCATTTTTAATCCTCTTAATGTGGGCGTTCCTACTGAGGTTAATAACTTGCCAGTTTCAGCATCCCATTGATTTGAGCAAAGGAAGCACTGTATAACAGGTTTCAAGAACTGGTCTAGCTCCTCAAATAAGTCACCATTGCAATAATCACGAGGGCACTTTCTACCTAGCCAGTTAATCATTTCAGCTTCTTCTCTACCGTAAGGGTATCAAGGGTTAGCAAGCACATCCCACATATAGTTTCAGTCCGCCATAAATTACCCTCAACTGGGTATGATTTGTGAGTGCAATCCGTATATTTTTGACATTTAGGACACCATTGCTTAAACACATTCCCCTCCCTTAGATATGGTCATTTAGTTTCTGTTGGTAGTAAAGTGTGATTGCTTCTTTATCAGGCTTGGGGTGAGTTTGATTAGTTCTAGCCACAAGGAGGTCAAATTTCTCCTCTCCTAGCCTTTCAAGAAACCAGTAAAAGTGCTCTATGGGCTGAGAGGTAAAATGCATATGGCAACCGAAACAAAGAGCACAAGCGTTTTCCTCATCCCACCTAACCGACTTCTTAACCCTCCCAAAGAAATGAGAGCACTGCAAACTCTTCCATCCCTTGTAAGAACCACACCTTTCACAGATACCCTTAGCCCGCTTTCTTATAAATTCACTGAAGAGCGTATCCAGTGGGTCAATCCGTATCCGCATTTTCCTCCTCACACTCTTTGAGCCAATCATCAAAATACGCACAAGGTGCATCAGGCTGGGTTTCCTTAAAGCAAGCCTTGGTATTAAGCCCACAAGTTCCTATCACTTGCTCTGGCAGGTAGTTGATTTCAGGGCATCGCAGTAAGTCAGTCATTTCCCTTCCTTTAGGGCTTGCCAATTCCTCTGTTTTACTTCTGCCCAAACTGTTTTAACGCACTCCTCAATGTCAAAGCCATTCATATTGCAGTAATCCGAAAGGAAAACTGCAATATCCCCAATAGCATCCTTTTGCTTTTCAATATGGTTTTCTTCCATTCTTATTCCCTGCTCTCGCTTCAAATGTGAATGAGCTAATTCACCAAGTTCCTCCACTAAACCAAAGAACGGATGATATGGTTTTCCATCAGGGAAGTTTTTGTGTCTCCATTCCTTCGCTTCGGTCTGCAATTGCCTAAAACCAAACCCTATCTTCTCCCTCTCAGCCTTCTCTATGATAGGCTTGGCTTTGGCTAGTTGGGCTTGGGCTGTTTCAGCTTGAGTTTTATCTAGTAGTTCATCTAAGTCGGGGCTCATTGGAATAGCCTCATCCCAAGGGTAAGCCTTATTTCTTATAGCCCTTATTTCCTCTGGTGTCAGCAACAATTCATCCATCACTTAACCCCCTCTATTTGTGCTTTAGTTGGTTTATTCATTACTTATCAATGTATCCCGTTCTATCGCAAGCATCACAAGGAACGCTGGTATTGCCAGCCTTCTTCCATTTCTTACCGTAGCATTGAGGACATTTGACAATCTCTCTGAAGTTTGTAATCTTAACACCTTGAAAGATGCCGAAGGCAAACTTCCTGCCCATTACAGGCTTCGTGTATTCTTTGACCTTGCCTATTGTGAGCATGCTTTCAGTCTCCGTGAGCTTATCTATAAGTAACTCGCAGTCAACGAAATCCTTTGTAAACTGCCCACCCCTAGCCATCTCCCCCTCACCCTTTTGGAGAACCGCTACGGCTATTCCCCTGCCAACCTCTGCCTTAATATCCTCCTCTACCTTGCTAATACCATAGAGTTTGCTGGCATCCAGATTTATCCAATCAATAATGTTTATCCTGTCCTTAACAATATGTTCAGCGTAGTCTTCTCTTACTGGAAGCAGGGTAAACTTATCTTCACCCTTACCATTCACCCATTTAACCCAATCCATCCTATCCAGCCTATTAAGAAATCTTGGCGTGGGTTCATACTCATCGGTATCCCCCACTCTAGTTGTGTACTCATTGCCCATTAGTATCGGCAGATAATCTATATTCTCACCACAGATATTGAGGGCTATGGCTGTTTTACCATAATTACTAACACCACCAATGGAAACTAAGTCGCCCTCCCTGATTACTATATCTTCAGCAAAGCACATTTCCATACCAGTGCCAGAGTCTCTAGGGAAGAACAGCTTAAAGGGCGGTCTGCGTTCACGGTCTTTAGCAAACACACTCACTGGTTTAACTTGTGTGACAACCTTATAAACACTATCCTTCCTGTTTGGGGGACGGCGGACGACCTTCTCCTTGACAAGCCTCTCCATCACCTTTCGCAGTCCCTCCCACGCTGGGTCAGATTGTTCTATTTTAAGTTCTGAGCGAAGATAGGTAAGGTCTACCTCCCTACCCTGAGCAGTCTTCAAAAATGCCCTTACAGCATCTGCTAACTTCTCTACCATCTTTCTCTCGTCACGCTTGTCACGGCTGTCACGCTTGTCCTGCTATGTCACGCTAACCGTGCCTAGATGTCACGCTTGTCACGGAAACGAGCCTGCGTGACATTCCCTATATTAAGATATATATTTCTTATACTTATATTGCTTATCAACCTTAGTCTTATCCTGGAGTTCTTTAAATTTCTTATCAATATACTGGATGAGGTTTCTGCGGAGGTAGCTTATTTGAGTGTCTGTCATTCTCAGATTCGTAACCCTTACTCTAGTAGGTCCTTCAGAGGGGTCTTCTTCAGGATATGATGGATAAGGCTGTATCTTGTTCTTGTAAGCCTCCAACCGAGTCCTAGCATCTTCCATCTCTCTAGTTACAATAAAGGATTTAATCATTCATTCCCCTGTTACTTTCTGTTTTAGGGCTTGATACTTATCCTGAAAACTTGTGAATGAGCTATCACCAAACATATATGTGTTTATCATTTCGTCTATCGCTTCTATCCATTCCCTATCTGAACTGTCTCGTTGGGCTTGGGCTACTGCTATATAGCCATTCAGTGACATTATTCGCTTAGGTGCGATTGTAAGTATCTCTTCATCTGATATTATCTTGCTCATTTAAGCCTCCTTAAAACGGAATGTCTGCTGGCTCGGATAGCTCTTCAAGATGTTTACCGCTCTCTAGTGTCTTGATGAACTCTGATGCTTGTTTCTTGGTGAGCTTCTTGCTTTCGCTCACGGTGTAATGCCTAATCATAACTGACAAGGCAAGGCTGTCTGTATAACCCCTCTCCTTGTAAGTAGAGAGGATTTTAGCACGCTGTTCTTTGGTGGACATCGGCTCTTGCGATTCCTTCTTATCTCCCAGAAAACCCTTAGATGCGGATTCATATTCTGTTTCAGGAGGACTACCCATTGATGACCAGTTGCCCAGCTTGCTCATAATCCAGTTTCGGGTGGCTTGAACCTCTGGGCTTTGTGCATCAATCTTGCTAGCCACAATAAGTTCCACAACTGCCTTAACAGCTACCTGTGCCTCTATGCTGGCGTTTGTGCTACTGTCTCTCTTTGGGGCAGGTTTCTCTTCTGCCTCTTCCTTTGGCTCATTACACCATTTGTCGGTATCCTCACCCTCAGCGTCCTTAATTGGGTGGGCATAGCCCTTCATCTTGCCCTTCTTAAACCAAACTGTTTGATGTTCCTTACACCAATGTTCTGCCATTATTCTACCTCCCCGATGTCTTCTTCTCTAATAGAATCCAGGCTTCTCTTCTTGGTTATGCCTTCTGATAAGTATTTTGTGCCATCAGGTCTGGTCATTACCATAAAAGAACAAGCCTGATAAGTGCCATCGCCATTATCCTTTATGATTCGGTAAGCCCTAGTCTGCTCGTTGTTTGTCTTATAGCCTACGGTGATTTTCATTTTTCTCCAAGATAACGCTCTCGTATGCGGTATTCATTTAGAGCAGCCTGTAATGAAGTTGCGTCTTCTTCTAGGTGTTCACTATGGTCAGTTCGCATATAATCTTGGGTAAGGGCTTCTAGGGCTATTTCACACTTCTTGAAGTCTGCCCAGAACTCCTTACTGCCCATCTTGCCATAGAACTCAACCAAGGTATCAAGGAATAATTGTCTGGGTTGTTTGTGGTCTGAATATTTAATATTGCTCATTTTTCACTCCACAAAGTAATTCCTCGCACCTTCAAGTAGTCCAGCTAAATAGCCACGCCAAGACCAAGTAGGTGCACCATCCCTTTTAAGACTCCTGGCATAATTCAGTAATACAGCAAAGGTGAGTTTTTTCATAGCTCTATCTCCTTACTTTTCTCTTAAAGATGAACCAAACACCAAACCATCCAACCAACTCCCAACCGTCCTTGCCGAATGAATTGAGCAGTTCATCAATAGAGTCCTCATTAGGGGTTGAAATATAGTTCCGCTGGTCTATCGTATTGTATTCCCACCTCATTTTACCCCTCCTTTAATTCCCACTTATTGCAGTCTCAAGCACGCTGTTATCTCTTAATGAGCTCAGAAGCTTTCTGTCCACAGGTGCGTTATCCAGGGTTTTAATGAAAGCCAGCGTGGGGAGCGAAACCCTATAAATCAGTGCCCTCTGAAGTAGTTTCTTGTCTTGCCACCTTCTAACTAACCAATCCCCTTGTTTTTCCACCTTTCGTATTCCTCCCGAAGATTAGGATAGTAACGCAGTATAAGTGCGATTTCTTCTTCTGTTAGGTAATCCCAGGCTACATTTGCCATAATTATTCCTTACGCAGTGTCAATCATCCAGACAACGAGATAGAATATGCCTACCAATATCCCCAATGCGAGGGCTGCCATTGCATACTCCCCTTCAGCCATTGAGATTGCTATTACAAACCCGAAACAAGCACCGAAGACAAACGCCATTATTGTTTTCGCCCATATCATAATTATTCCTCCCTAGCACTCAATATCCCCCTTGCGCACTTCCTACAGAAAACCTCATTATACGGTCTCTTATGAGGCTCTTTAATCTTTAATACCCTTGATACAGCCCCTACTTCTTTGTGGCACTTATAACAGTCCCAGCGTTTATTCAGTTTCTCCTGGTAGGAAGTCGTCTGCATCAACATAACCTTCAGACCTCTCTTGCTCAAGGCGTTTCAGGGCTTCATTGCCCAAGCAAAGGGCAACCAGTGCATCAGGGTCAACTTGGAAGACATCTTGTTTAATTTTGCGGTCGAGGATTTCAATGGCTCTTTCAATCTTCACTCATTCACCCCCCTAAGAATTTTATAAACCGCATAAACAAACTGCGCTTATCGCTATGCACGATTTGCCACGCTCTTTGTCTGCTAAAGCCATACTCTCGCCCTATCTGTGCCTGACTGGTAGTTTTAGCCCTAGCACGAATAATCTGATTGCGCTTCTTATATTCTTCTCTATTCATAATTTAATAAGGCTTGATTTTTGCCTCCAGCAGAACATTTGAAAAGGCTTCTACTACAGAGGCTTCACCAAAGCTGTTCTGCACCTGCCGTAGTTTCTTTTCCTGCTCCAGTTCTGCCCTCAAATGTTCATTCTCCTTGCGAGTTTCATACCAAGCGTTAAGAATCGTAGATACCATCTGTTCAATCGCTCCCCTATTAGTCCTCGTAGCGCCCAGACGATTAGGCATAGCCAGAATAGTTCCGTTCTCTTTGCCTGGTTGTGCCTTGTACCACCGCTGGAGTGCCTCGAAGCCGACCTTTTCAGACTCGCAGACAAACGACCAACCGAACATCTCCAGCTTTTCCAGAACCTCATCCTCTCTCCCCTTGAACCTTATACATAATGCCTTACCCATTTCGCACCCCCTTTGCCTTTTTAGGGCATTGCCCGTGCCCCACCCTAATTGTACTCCCACTATATTTAATTTATAATGCTGTTTTGTCGCTATTTTTATGCTTGCTGGCTCGGCTTTTACTAGCCCGCCCTAGTCATCCAAACCCTGATTTGACGGGACACCAGCAAGCAAGGTCAATGAAAAAGCTATTTAACTGATTTTTGGCAAGACTTCGGTTGAAATAAACGCTGTAATTTGCTTTAGCCAAGCCGTATCACCGTTTAACTTAGCAATGATTTCATCTAGGACATTTGTGGGTCTTGTCTGCCCCTCACCCTCCTTTATCGCTTCAGGATTTCTGTCAAACCGATTATCTAGCCTCTCCTGCAAATCCCCAAGAAGTTCCCCAATCCCATAGCTTAAATCTAGTATCGTAGCCTCTTTCTGTGTTGCACCTGTCTCTGGTTGCATTTCTACCTCCTATTTAGTCGCATTTTTCGCAAACATAATAGCCCGATAAATGCCAAACCCAATTACTGCAACTAGCATTACAAGTTCTGAAACTAGAATGAGGATATAGGGGTCAGACCAAGCCCCCACAAAATAGAGATACAGTAAATTAGTCGCCATCCCTATCAGCAGTATATCCGTTATCGCTTCTATGATTGCTTTCTTAATCATCTTATGTTAATAGTTCTGGATTTTCCCAGATGTTGCCGATGACTTTCAGGTTTTCAGCAGGGGTAGAGTTTTCTATGGAGTTTACATAGGCAGGGGCAGTTAATTTGAATCCAAAGCCCAACCACTTAACAGTTAGTAGAGCAGGAAACATAATGCCCTCACCTACCCTTAGTATATCCCCCTCATAAATCTCCTTGCCATTCTTGTCTTTGAGTCCCGTGTATTGCATCAGGGTAAAATCTGGGTCTGTCCATATGTCGTTGGGTTTATCTTCTTTAGCATTATCCCTAAACCAGTCAATGTTGTATCCTGTTTCCCTCAAATTGTTCCAATCACGCATATACTTTTGTTCTTTATCCCAAGCCCTAAACTTTATCTCTCTGTTTACCATAATCCTTCCCCTAAACTCAGGCATAAAAAAACCGCAGGCCTTAGTTATGTTATCTAACTGTGCCTACGGTTTAGTCTATACGATAATATATGATATGTCAAGTAGATGTCAAGACTAGCGTGAAACTATTTTTACTTAACATTCCTCGTAGCCTCAAAATGCTGTGTTACCTGCTGCGACACATATAAACAAAAAAAGAAGCCCCTTTCGGGGCTATTACATATACATTATTCTATTGATAGGGCTTAATAACGATTGTAGGGCTTGTGGGCTATGCCTCACTAGAACCCGTGAAGTAGAAAACACTAACGGCGGTTACTATAATCCACCAAGCATCAGGGGGATTAAGACCTGCCATTAAGAAGTAGATAGTGGCAAGCCAACCTGAAATCGCAAGTGTCGCCCTTATAGGATGAATCTTCATATTAACCTCCAAAAACTTTAATAGCAATGGCAATCTCAATGGCAAATATGATGGTGATTATAATTGTGGAGACCCTGACTTCCACCGCCATATGCCAGAACTCATTGTTGCGCCATTCCCTAAACCATTGAGGGGTCTTCTTGTTTAATACCTTCATCAGCCTTCTCCTCTATCCAGATTTTGTTCTTACACTCTCGGCATTTCCAGAGATGTTCTTTAAGTTGAGGGTCATACAATAGATGTGTCATTTCTTTGCCACAATGGTCACA
>Ga0114920_10000077_pt1 | contig 43961 bp, 35 predicted proteins | sample ChitaG_FD_88683 | JGI IMG/M metagenome (GOLD analysis project Ga0114920, IMG submission 88683) | Deep subsurface microbial communities from South Pacific Ocean to uncover new lineages of life (NeLLi) - Chile_00310 metaG | ecosystem: Environmental > Aquatic > Marine > Oceanic > Sediment ...
ACAACGAGAGTTATCTGCATTCGGCGTTAAACTACCGGACGCCGAATCAGGCCGAAGAAACCTATAACTTGACCACGGGGACTCTCTTAGAAACCGCTTGCTAAATGGGGAGCACTACAGGAACTTGCCAAAAGATATGAATTAACAGTCTTTGCACCGTTCAATGATGTGAAACCATTGCAAGGCATAAGAGATGAGGATTATGTTATCCGATGTTGTAATGTTCAAGGCACATCATCACGTCAGTGGACTTTTGATCCAAAGCCTTTTTTAGAAAAGGAGTACGATATTTTTATCCCACAGAGAATAGAATGGATACCCATGGAAGAACTTATGAAAATATATCCGAGGATTAAAGCGAGGGCAAAAGTCATTTATGTCATCCATGAAACTAAATTACCAGAAACTCCTATTTTTTGGAATTTCGAATGGGATGCTGTCGTCTCTTTTGATGAAAGGTATAAGCGGATGTGGAAACAGGTGTACCCTGAAGAAAAGATACATATAATCCCTTATCCATGTAACTCCTTGAGGAAAAGTGATAGGAATAAAAGTAGAACAGAGCTAAATCTGCCGTTGGATAAGAAGATAGTGTTTACATGTTCCTGGTATCCCAGCACCCATATCCTTCCTCTCATCCCTCCCCTGGCTGAACTGAACAAGAAATATCCATTTATTTTCTTGATAGTCGTTGCTCGTGAGTATCTGGATGATGAGATGCTACAAGAGATAAAAAGATATGACTTTATCGAATGGCGGGATGATATGCCGCCACCGTCAAAGATGGACAAATATTTTTACGCTTCAGATACCTATATTTTCTACAAACCTAGGGATGAATTTAATCCAGGTCAGATTATGGTTTCGAGTTGCATCCTTTCCTATCTTGGAACGCTGACCCCGGTGTTGGCGATAGAATCGCCCCATATCCAACCTTTGGGGGGAGCGGTCATAAAATTCTGCAACATGGAGGAGCTTAAAGATAAACTGGTCAGTGTATTTGAGGGAAGGCCTTTGGTTAATCAAACGCTGAAGGCAGCGGAAGAATATGTTATCCGTAATTCTAAAGAAAAGGTCGCTGAGGAATATATTCACTTGTTTAAACAGTTAATCAGGGGTCGAAATTAAATGAGGACTATATTGGATCGTAGCCTTGCAGAATTGGGTGATGGGACAGTGGTTTCGCTTGACTCTGGAGAGACTATTTTCAAGTTGGATTCCTTTGCAGGGAATCCTATCATAAAGCCGCAAGACATTGGGTTAACCTGGGAGGAGGAGGACGAGTTGAAAATCGGGGCTGCCTTTAACGGGGGCGGTGAAGTGTTTGAGAATAGGGTCATATTAATGCCGAGGTGTCATCAGGGGTATTCTGCGGGAAAGTTTGTTGATCCAAGAACGGGTATCGAGCGCATCTGCCTTGAAAACTATGTTTCTGAGATTTGGCCTCTGGTGAGTGAAGACGGTATAAAGTTCAGTAGGCTGCGGAACGCAGTGATTCGAGGCGATGGCACCGACCACCAGGACTTCATCTATGGGATAGAGGACATGCGAATCATTAAATATGATCAAAGGTATTTGTTGATCGGGTGTGGCAAGACTGGGCCCGCCTTTAAAGCCGCAAAAGCAGACAGGATCGCAGTTTATTCAACGAACGATTTTGTAAACATTACGTACCACGGCATAATTGAATCCTTCGACTCGCGTAATGCTATACCTTTCCCGGAGACAATACGCGGGCAACAGTATATGCTGTTCCGTTTTCATCCTAACATTTATTTAGATGTTCTTGAAACCGGCATTGATCAATTGCTGAGTCCTGACATGCATATAAAATACTGGAAGGAACTTTATGAACGACGGAGCGATAATCTTCTTTTAGAAGCTCGGAGTTACCCGCACGAAAAGGAGAAAATCGGCCCGGGTACCCAGGTAATAAAAACGGATAAGGGTTGGCTGGTAATCTATCATGCTGTTGGTGAGATAGAGGATGATATTTGTCAAGCGTACGGGTTGGCAGAGAATATTGAACGAGGATATTCTATATGCGGTGTGCTTTTAGATCTTGATAATCCGCGAGAGGTGCTTTGCCGAACTAGAAAGCCGATCTACATTCCCTCGGGGCCGTACGAATTATATGGCAATGATGAGTATTGTGTAGACGTTTCTGCGGTGGTGTTTCCTGTAGGTGCGCTGGTTCTGAAGGGGAAACTGGTGCTATATGTCGGATCTGGCGATAAATACGTTATTCTGTTAAGTTGCAATCTTAAGAACTTCATAAATTATTTATGGGAGTATTGCAAGTACGATGCATGAGCTGGTAGGCCACCGGGAGAAAAGGAGGTTTATCGGCGAAGCGTGGGGTGGGTTTAAGTTTCGTGTCGCCTCTACCTTGGGCAAGAAATATGGAATGCCCCCTGCGAATACAACTGATAGGTACCTCACCTAACAGGTTGGTATATTTCAGATAGTCTGAGAACTCATGTTTCAAGTCGACCCGGTACCCCACCATTTATGGTGGGGAATTGTTATCCCTTCAAGCTGGTAGTCCACCCGACGCATGGGAGCAAGCTCCCCCACTATGGGTGGGCTACCGGCTGCCAAAGCACTTGACATGCGAGATATTCACTCAGAACGATTCGGACCGATACAGGACCGTCGTAGCACGTGCAGTAGCGGTACCGGCCCGATTGCACATTGAGCCAGCCAGGTGCAAGAGGGAAGCGGTCGTGAGAATCCAACGAGCAGGCAATTAGTAGTCTCTGCATGGCACGACTACCGACTTCAGGCGAAACCCTCGGTAAGAGAGGGGTTTCGAAACCCTCCCGCACTTCGGATGTCATTTCACCTACCGGGAGAAAGGCGACATCTGAAGGTTCGTCAAGTTGCGGCTCGTTCAACTCGAATGCGGCGTGGCCGCGCGCGAGCTTCAGAATGACATTTCTGACTCTCTGGCATTCGACAGTCAAGGCAATGCCGCCCTCTGTCTGATACCTTGCAGATTCCAATCGGGATCGTAAGGCGGGCTTGGCCAATAGAATACGCCTTACCTTTGGGCGGGAGAGCTTCGCGTTGTCCTCGGAGCCTGCCAAGACACAGTCGATAAGGCAAGCGAGATACTCTTCGTCCAGCGAGAAACTGTTATTGCAGGACCGACATGAGGGGACGATTGGCAAATTCGTGGGGTATGGCTTATCCAAGAACACTTTGGATGGTACGTGATCACGTGTTTCGGTTTTGGCACCGCAATGGACGCAGAATCCTCGATTCCGCTCGTCACCGTAATCGGTTAGCTGTTTCATTAGGTGGAATTGCCGACAATTGATCTCATGCTTGCAAGAACTTGATTATACGATCAATGGTAGTGGAAAAATCCTTCTTAAGAGAGTGCTCCCAAACGACCAAAACTCTCCAGCCTCTCGCGCGCAGTTGCCTCGTCTTCCTACGGTCGCGAAGACGATTATGTGAGATCTTAATGCGCCAGAAGGCGTTCGGGAGCTTATGGGACCACGCAGGAAATCTCCACCCGTGCCAGAAATCGCTGTGAATGAACACGGCTTTCTTTTCAGGAGATTTAGCGATGTCCGGTGTCCCCGGCACTCTCCTATAGTGTCGTTGGAAGTAGATTCCTCGTTTGCGGAGGTGTGAGAATACTGTCCTTTCAATCTTGCTGTTCTTGGGGCGAACGCGCCTCATCAGGTCACTGCGTTGCTTCCTAGAAAGATGGTCGACCATTGGTTGAGTACAAGAGAGGGATGAACTCACTTCAGCCACAATCAATCAAGAATCAGGTCTATCGGTTGATAATAGCCGCTTCACCCTCCCCTTTATGTTATCGTAAACTGATGTCAGCCTTAGTTTCGCTTCGTTCGTCAATAAAGCAGTGTGCATCATAGCATCTCTTATCGGTTTGTATTCGTTAGCATCCCTCGAAAGACAGGCTTCTTTGTTTGCGTCCCTTTTGTCCACCAAGTTCGCAAGATAATCCATAGACAGGTAACCGAGGTCTATCTCGTTTTTCCTTACGTCTATGCTGATGCCTCCCTTCCCCTTGAACCTCCTCTCGTTCTTCTTTCGTTTTTCAACCTCTTTCTTTGCTTCCGGGCTCAACTGTAATTGTTTCTTTTGAATGTACTGTCGGATCAAGTTCTCTGACACGAAGCACTCCGCATACGATCCGAAGTTGAATTTTGCGTCAACCGCTAAATCCTGGACCCAAGTGTCAACTTTGGATCTATTCGGCGACCCCTTGGGGAGGACATACTCATTGGAAACGACGTTATACAGCTCTTGCGACTTTCTCTCCTTTGGAGATATGCTCTGATTTTCTGAGTCGCCTGTCTCCCTGTGTTTCCTTCGCCACTTGTCCCAGTCGTCGAGAATAGGCCCTATGATGTCTGGTCTAAGGCTTTCCAGTAACGTCTTATACTTCGGGTCGTCCGAGACAATGCTCTCGCGGCTAGTGGTGAATCTATCCTTTTCGTCATCAAGCTCATTGAAATGAATCTGACCGTAGAGGTAATTCTCGACCACGCGGGCGGTCGGTATGTGCTTCAAGACATCCCTCTCACGGAGTCTGCCATTGACGAAAAGATCGATGCTAACCCGATCGTCAGTGGAAATGACACTCAAGTCTCTAGGCTTCTCCACGGAAGCGATGAAACCGGTGATGGCCTGATGCGTGGTGAGAGGCTTTATTTTTTCTTTGAGAGCGGTAAGTCGGTCGTCCACATACGGATCGGTGAGATCGTTAATCTTCCATGCGAATTCGGTTTTCTGTGCAAGGACGTTCAGATGATCAAGGGTAATCAGTTCGTCGTCGATGAGGATATTGAAGGATTTGTCCAACAGCGAGAATTTGAAGTATAATGCAATCATCCGTTTCAGAAAGTCAGACCTGTGTTTGATGCCTTCCCTAATTCCCTCAAAGCGAAGGATCGTGCCATGATGATGATTATCCCTAAACCGGGCAAAATCTTCGGACTTCCACGGATCTAAAGAGTATTCTTGTGGTTTGATATCATCAGTGATGGCTTCGTCAAGACTTCGGTTGTCAATCACGCCCCCGACGTAACTGCTCCCCTTCTTTCGTGAAATGACAGCAACCTTCTGGGCGCAGGATAAGAGCGCTAGCTTGCCGATGCCTTTCCTACCGATATAGGGACGGCCGCGGGTCGAAGCAATTTCTCCGCCGCTTCTCTTGGAATACCCGATCTTCAAAAACTTGTGCTGAAAATCGTCCCTAGACATCCCGATTCCATCATCTTTGATGACTAAGGTGCCGCGTTTTCTATCAATGTAGATCCAGACGTTGACGGCATCGGCATCCCAAGAGTTGGAGACCGCTTCCCCGAGGACGGTTATAAAGCTCCTATACAGGTTCCGTCCCAAATGATTGAGGACACTTAGGGAAATCTCGAATGTGAATGTGTCGTCATTTGACATAATGTTGCACATGCTTTCTAATACTCTTCCCGATGATGAGGCCGAGCCTTACGGGCAGTGCGTTACCGATGAACCTCGCAATATATACCGTTACGGTCGGTGTAGATGGATCCATAAAAATATATCCTCTCGGGAAAGTCTGAAGGAGTGCGGCTTCTCGAAGACTTATGGCTCTGTCTTGCTCAGGATGTCCGAAACGGCCATTACCGAGCCCCACGCACTGGGTAGTCATTGTCGGTGCAGGTTCATCCCATCGCATACGACCATAAACCGAGTGGCGGTACGTCATGCCCGAGATCCGCTTATGGCATCTTAGTCGAAGATTGTCACTCCAACTACTGGAATTGCCTCCGTTGTGAGGTGTAGCTCTAATCCGTCGCATGTTAGTGGGGTTGAGTTTACGAGCTCGGTGAAGGTGGTCGCGTGGACTGACTTCACCATCTCTAATTGGTTCGAGATTCCCGATTGCATCCCTGACGGTTACTCGCTTGCGGATGTGAGTCCGCTGTACGAGGGCGATTTCACCGAACTGCGATGCGAGTAAAACCAGGCGCTTTCTATGCTGAGGAACACCGTACTCGGAAAAATCCACGACTTCGTAGTCATAAACATATCCGTTCGTTTCGAGAGTGTCGAGAAACGAGCCGAATACGGGATACTTCGCGATGTCGGCCAGTCCGCTGACGTTTTCCATTGACACAATATCCGGCCTCGCTTCTGCAATCAGTTGAGCGAACTTCTCAAGCGGTTGAAGTTGATGCTTCGTAACCTTCCTTACGTTCAGTCTCGAGAACGGTTGGCAGGGTGCGCAACCTACCAATACTCTTACGGAGTGCCTTTTTGCTCCGAATAGCCGGTCAATATCCCTTGCAGATACCTCGAGAATGTCCTTGTGAATGAACTTCGCGTTGTTGTTGAATTCATAGCCGAACTTGCATGTATCATCGGTGTCAATACCCGCAACGACTTCCAGTCCGCTCTTGAGGAGACCATGCGTTAAGCCTCCTATACCGCAGAATAAATCCACTACCTTCAAGTGTAGGAACTGGGATTTCATGTGAGAGTTCTCCGCCTTGATGAAGAAGACGACGATTCATCCGTTCGGGTCGCTATGGATGCGCCTCTGATTGCATGCCGTTTTGTTCCTCCTCGATAAGACTTGCTCATGTTCAAGTATCTCGAATATCTCAGAAGCCGGTAGCCCACCCAGAGCGAAGGAGATTTATCTCCGAAGCGTCGGGTGGGTTTAACTTATTCCCCGCCTTCTTCTTTTTCCTCCGCTGGCTTAATCAACCCCAGGTTCTCCCGGACTTTCCTGTCAACCTCCGTCATCATCTCGGGATTGTCAAGCAGAAACGCCTTCGCGTTGTCGCGGCCCTGGCCGATGCGCAGGTCACCGTAGGAATACCAGGTTCCGGATTTCTCCACGATCCCCTGCGCGGCGGCCACATCCAAAAGATCGCCGACAACTGAGATGCCCTCGCCATAGATGAGATCAAACTCGGCATCCTTAAACGGCGGGGCGACCTTGTTTTTGACCACTCGCACACGCGTGCGTGCCCCTTTAATCTGACCGGCGTCTTTGATTGTCCCGATCCGGCGGATGTCCAGCCTGACCGTGGAATAAAACTTCAGCGCGTTTCCACCTGTCGTGGTCTCCGGGTTGCCGAACATCACCCCGATTCTCATCCGGATCTGGTTGATGAAAACCACACTCGTCTTGGACTTGGAGATCGTAGCCGTCAGCTTGCGCAGCGCCTGGGACATCAGCCGGGCCTGTAACCCCATCTGCGGGTCGCCCATCTCGCCTTCGATTTCGGCGCGCGGGACCAGCGCGGCGACGGAGTCGATCACCACGACATCCAGTGCGGCCGAGCGCACCAGCGTCTCGGTGATTTCCAGTGCCTGCTCACCGGTGTCGGGCTGGGCAATCAACAGGTTTTCGATATCTACACCCAGCTTGCGGGTGTATGCAGCGTCCATCGCGTGCTCGGCGTCGATAAAAGCGGCGTTCCCCCCGGTTTTCTGCGCCTCGGCCACGATGTGCATCGCCAATGTGGTCTTGCCCGAGGATTCGGGGCCGAAGATTTCGGTCACCCGGCCGCGCGGGATACCCCCGACGCCCAGGGCAGAATCCAGTGAAATCGTGCCGGTGGAAATAACCGGGATCGCAGCCGTTGTCTCCGCACCCAGGCGCATGATTGACCCTTTGCCGAACTGGCGTTCGATTTGCATCACCGCCTGGTCTAATGCTCTTTTTTTGTCCGTATCAGTGGACCTGGCTGGTGGAGTGGATGTCCTTGCCATATTGCACCTCGTTTATGTTTCCAATGAAAAAGACTCGAAAATGGAATATTGCGCCCCCGTGGGCGAGAGGATCGATTTCATCACCTCCACCGAGGGTACGGTAAACGGTTGTGAAGCATATTCGGCGCTTTCCGCCGCCCGCCGCAAATCGTCGTAGTCGCCGGGACGCCGTATCCGTCCCAGCGTAATGTGGGCGGAAAATCTTCGCTTTTCCCGCTCAAAACCCAAAGGAACCAACTCGTTTTCAATGGCTTGCGCCAACTCACGCAGAGAGTCCACGCCATCGGTTATCCCTACCCAGAAGACGCGCGGCCGCTTGAAATTAGGGAACGCACCGAATCCGCCCAACTGAACCTCGAATTGCTTACGACCGGAGACAGCGCTTCTTACCGCACCGCTTACCCCCGGCAACTCACTCTCCGGCACCTCGCCTAAGAACTTCAAAGTAATGTGAGCATTCCCCGGCGGCACCCACGAAACACCCTTGGTCAGTAGGCGAAATCGGTCCAGATGCTCGCCGATGTCACCACGAATCGATTCCGGCAGGTTAACCGCGATAAATGTACGCATGTTTACACTACCCCCAACAGCCGCTCGCGCAAGAGGTTAAGCGCTGCCTGTGACGCTCGCTGCCGGTTGGTCGAGCGATCCGTGCCCAGTTGGTATTTCCGGCAGACTGTTGCCCCACCGCCCGCTAGGGCGACGTAAGTCAACCCCACCGGCTTATCTGCAGTCCCGCCTGTGGGCCCGGCAATCCCGGTCACGGCAATGGCATACTCCGCCCCCGATCCTGCCCTGGCCCCTTCTGCCATCTGCCGGGCCACGACTTCGGAAACCGCGCCCTCGGCTTCAATCACCCCGGGATCGACACCCAAAAGATCGCTCTTGGACTCGTTAGAGTAAGTCACATACCCGCGGACAAAGTACTCCGAGCTGCCGGGGATCTCGGTTATACGCCACGCGATCAACCCGCCCGTGCACGACTCCGCGATGGCCATGGTCGCGCCTTTTTCCTGCAACATTGATCCGATCACAAGCTCCACGCCGCCTTCAGTTTCGGAGTATATGACGTTTCCCAGGATTTCTTGCGTGTCGGCGCGCCATTGATTCAGTGCACGCTCCGATTCCTCCAGTGTTCCCAACGCAGCCGAATATTGGATCTTGACCCCATCAAAACCGGGCAGGAAAGCAACCTTGACCTGTGGATATTTATCCAGTACCGGCCTGAGCATTTCATAAAGTTTCGATTCGGGCTTGCCGGTGGTGTAAAGCACTCCGTGCGCGGTTTTCAGCACACTCAACGTTTTGAGAAAAGGGATGATATGATCGGTAATCATCGGCCGCATCTCGGCCGGTACGCCGGGCAGGGCGTAAAAGTGCCGCTTCTTTTCGATGAGATGTATCCCCACGGCGGTACCCACGTTATTCGGGACAAAGTCCGCCCCTGCGGGCAGGAGGGCCTGCGCTTCGTTGATCTTATCCAGTGCGCGACCCCGCGCGGCAAAAAATGCTTCCAGGGATTCGCGCACCTTGTGGTTTATGGCCAACGGTCGGTCAAACGCCTCGACGACTGCCGTTCGGGTCACATCATCGTGCGTGGGGCCGAGACCGCCGGTGGCGATGACCACCTCCGCGCGCGCTAGTGCTTCGCGAAACACGGCCGTGATCGCGGCCACGTCGTCACCGACAGCGGTCTCCCGCAGCACCCGGCAATCGATCTCGGTCAGCCGTTCACCGATGAATGCGGCATTGGTATTAACCGTATGCCCGGTGAGGATTTCATCACCGATCGTCACAATTTCCGCAGTCATCTTAGCCCAAATCGGAGTGATATTTCCGTCTTCCGTTCCGGCCAACAAGGTAACCGATTACAACCCAAAAAGCAACGGCCACCTTTCACCTGTTCTATGATTAAAGCGCACCGGTCCTGGCAAGTGTATCACTTTCTGGGCGTGTCCCCGCCGGCAAGAGAGGTTGGAACCTCGTGTCACATAACGAAATTCGCCTGGGCCGCAGATATCCAGGACGACATCCCAAGAGCCATTTGGGGTGCCGGTCAGCCCTTGGGCTGACGGATAGCTATTCACAGCACAAACAGCAGTAGAAGCCGCATGAAAATATTAGCGTATATCCCCGCGGCGACGTCATCGGCGGTTATGCCCCAACCCCCGGGAAGCGACTCCAGTTGTCGGGCCGGCGGAGGTTTGAGAACGTCAAAGAAGCGGAAGACAAAATACGCTATGAGGTATATCCACCAGACAGTCGGCAGAGCCATCAGGGTAATCAGCATTCCCGCGAATTCGTCGATGGTGATTCGTTTGGCGTCGTTGCCCCAGATTTTCTGCGCGCGGTCAGCGCAGTATACCGCCAGGGCCACCATCCCCGCGGTTACCGCGGAGAACGCCCACATGGGAAAGGACACGGCCAGCCACCACCCCAAAAACAGCGGAGGAATCGAGCCCCAGCTGCCGGCGTATGGCTGCAAAAACCCCGACCCTAAGCCACTGGCCAAAAAGAGAATAGGATAATCGCGTTTGCGCATCGGTTACTTCAGGACGTTTTTGACCAGCCCCGCGTTCTTGATGATGTAGTTGATGCCTGTGCCCACGGTGATCACCGTGGTCAAAAGCACCAGCCCGTCGAAAAACTGCGTGACTGCCGGGCCTTCGGGCAGCCCCCAGGCGATCAAAGTATGTGGCCGGGTGGCTTGAAAATACACGTAAAGCATGATTATCGAGATAGTCAGCATTTGTAGAAAAGTCTTCACCTGCGCCAGAAATGTGGGCATAATGACCATTCCCCGATATGCGGCCAAAAGCCGGAAACCGGTAATCACGAACTCCCGCGCGATAATTAATGCCACCATCCAGGCCCGCACGTGTCCGGTGGCCACCAAGGCGATAAAGGCGGTCGAGGTCAATATCTTGTCGGCCAGCGGGTCCATGAACTTGCCGAACCCGGTCGTCCGACCCAGCTTCCTTGCCAGGTATCCGTCACCCAGGTCGGTCAGGGCGGCAAGAGCAAAGATGATCAAGCCCACGAGCTTGGCTGTAGGATCATCAAGCAGAAAAAAGATCATAAAGACCGGGGAGAGGATGATGCGGGAGATGGTCAATTTGTTCGGCAGATTCATTGTATGCTATATTCCCCCATTCTGCTCGGCGCAACAATTCTACGCCAGCGCTGCGGAAATGTCAATCACCGCTTATCGGGAGGGCAGTCTGTAGGGGCGGGTTTCAAACCCGCCCTTGCCACTGAGCAAAGGCGAAGGGTGCAATTTCGGATGCGTACTGTAGGATAGTCTGCAGGGCAGGACCCGCAGCAGTCCTGCCAAATGCTTAGAGCAAACCCTTCTTGCGGACATCGATCTGTTTCCAATAGACCAATTGCATCAGTTTTTGCCGCACGGCATGGGACAGGTTCAGGATGTCCTCGGGCAGCTTTTTTACGTAGTGTTTAGGCCAGCCGGCGGTCATATCTTCAAACTCGCGGAAATCCACCCCGGCGGACATCCGGTACTTGTGTTCTTCGGGCTGCTGATGTCTCCAGACCACCAACCCCGGCAGCCAGCCCGGCAGCGGCCAATCTTCACTTAATGGCTTTATGATCAAGTATTCCCCGATCTTGGGCGGCTCATCGGCGGCCAGCAGCACGCCGCCCGCCGAGAGGTTAATGATTGTACCTCCCGTCTGTTCACCGATCGCCTCGCCTTCTTGATTCTTTTCCGGCAGGCAGACCGGCCGCCACTTGCACGGGCAAAGATAGTCGATGCGTACGAACCGCCGCCGTTGATTGCGTTCGATACTTCGGGGACTCGTCAGTGTCATCCGGGGCGTCTGGCCGGCGATTTTTCCGGTGACTTTTGCCGAAAACGCCCACACGGCGTCCGGACGGGTCAGGGTAACCCGTACTCGAGCCCCGACCAAAAGCGCGCCCCCACCTTGCAGGGCAATGGGATATTCAATGATGATCTCTCTGGCGGATTGCTCAACAACGCGGGACAGAAACGTGAAATCGCGGCCCTCGCGGGTGGTCTGCAGATAAAGTTTTTCCCAGAGTTCCAGCTTGATCTTCGGGCCGGCTATCCGGGCATCAGCGGTGGCCATTGATCACCATCCAACCTTGGAGATTTCCCTCAGCCCCTGAATAGTAATATCGGCCGGCTCCCGGGACCCTGTATGTACCAAGCCAGGTGCTGGCCTGCGTTACGGAATTCCAACTTCCTGGGCCGCTTTTCCTTTTGCCGTGGTGATGGTCAGAGTGAATATTGGCTGTTGCCCCCGGCCAGTTGATCGGCGGGGTGAAGCAAGAGAGAGCCTATTGGCAATCAACTCAAAATGGTACCGCTTCGGCTCACTGGTTGTGGCGGCGGGCGTACTGGTCGCCTCTTCTTGGCCGTCGCTGTCGGTCTCCGCCTTCGGCTTCTCGATCGAGGACAAACTGCTGCACGCGCTTGTTTACGCCTTGTTGGCTTACCTGGCATATCGCGGCTGGGCACCGGCGAAAACCGCTCCACATAACCGCCGCGCCAAGTGGGTAATCCTGATTATCCTGGCCTGCTTTGCCGCCGCTGATGAATATCACCAGAGATGGATCCCCGGCCGCTTCGTCGAATGGGGCGATTTCCTCGCCGATGCCATCGGCGTCCTGACCGGCTTCGTCCTCGCCACCTGGCACACCCGTCGCCATCCCCCGCTTGCCCCTTTTGATCTGTCCCCTCGCAAAAACACCTAACGCCCATAGACGGTCTTCGATCGTGATAGGCCGTATTCCTCCTTTTGATATCCCAAGCCGCATAATGGCCATTGAAAGCCGGCCCCTTCTTTGTGCATATTCCACCAGGCCGGAAAATCTAGACTGCCGGAGAAAAGATTATGGAACCTGAAGATGCCATAAAGCACATCCTGGTCGCCCTCGGCGAAGACCCGGATCGCGAGGGCTTGCGGAAAACTCCCCAGCGCGTGGCTGAATCCCTGGAGTACCTAACCAGCGGGTATCACCAGGACCCGGAGAAGGTCCTCGAGGAGTCGGTGTTGGTCGCCGAGCACAAAAACATGATCGTGGTCAAGGACATCGACTTCTTCAGCCTCTGCGAACACCATCTGCTGCCCTTCTTTGGCCGGTGCCACGTGGGGTACATCCCGGATCAGAAGATCGTCGGGCTCTCCAAGCTGGCCCAGCTCGTGGATATCTACGCCCGGCGGCTCCAGGTCCAGGAACGAATGACCTGGCAGATCGCCGAGACGATCCGGAGAATGGTCAAACCCGTAGGGGTGGGGGTGATCGCCGAGGCCGAGCACTTGTGCATGAAAATGCGTGGAGTCCAGAAGCAAAACTCGGTCGTGGTAACCTCTACTATGCTGGGCGAGTTTCACGACAGCGCGGCCACCCGCGAGGAGTTTTTGGCCCTGGTCCACCAGTCCCGCCCCGCCGCCTGCTAGTGCGGAAGATTCATCTTGGCTGCCGGCGGTGGACCTTCTATCATACGCCACGTCCGCACGGAGCGGACGCGTTTACCACACGGAGGGGATGATGCCCGTTAAATCTGACAAATGGATCCGCAAGATGGCACAAAAGCACCGGATGATCGAGCCATTTGCCGATCGTCAGGTGCGTGATGGGGTGATCTCCTACGGACTTTCCTCGTACGGCTACGACATGCGCGTCTCTGACGAATACCGTATCTTCACCAACATCAATACCACCATCGTCGATCCCAAGAATTTCGATCCCACGTCGTTTGTCGAGCACAAGGGTGATGTCTGCGTGATCCCGCCGAACTCTTTTGTCCTGGCCCGCTCGGTGGAATATTTTCGTATTCCGCGCAATATCATCACCATCTGCCTGGGCAAATCCACGTATGCCCGCTGCGGGATTATCGTCAACGTCACCCCGTTCGAGCCGGAGTGGGAAGGGTTTGTCACGCTGGAGATCTCCAACACAACTCCTCTGCCTGCCCGCATTTACTCTAACGAGGGCATTGCCCAGGTAATCTTCTTAGAATCCGATGAGGTCTGCGAAATGTCCTACGCCGACAAGAAGGGAAAGTACCAGGCCCAGCGCGGCGTCACCCTGCCCAAGCTCTAGCTCCGTTTTTTTACTCGCACCATCGCCCGCAAAATCGTAGGTCGAAACCCCTGTGGTTTCGACAATAGTGCTTGACAATCAACGAATTCTTCACTAATTAGATAATTGTAGGGGAATTTTTGATAACGGAATTTACCTGCCTGACGCCTTGAGGCGTCAATCTTGGAGGACAAACCCTTGGCCACAAAAAAACTGGCTCATTTATTGGGATTGTCGACTCCCGCACAACCGCACGTTGTGGGTACTATCCGGGTGATAGCGGCGCTGGTCGCGTTCACTCTCGCTGGCCAGCCAGCGCATGCCACGCAGCACTGGCAGTTGACTTTTTCCTACGACAGCACATCTCTGGCTGTCGTCGAGGCCGGGCGGATTCCGTCCATGCCCAAGCTTGTGCGAACCCCCGGCCTTGCCGGGGCGCCCCTTAAGATCGCCTACGACCTCGACTGGCTGGATGATGAAGGCAAAATAATTATCTCCACCCAGGTGCAGACCCCGCTTGGTGTGCGATCGGCTCTTGCGGAGGGTGAGCCGTGTCAGGTCGTCATTCCAGAGAGGGGAATGTTCGTTATCCGCCTGGAGGGGCCGGAGGCCGGCCGACAACCCAGCGCGGTTCGCCTGGCTCAGACCGGGATCTCGGGGAGCGCGGCAGACCGGTTTGCCGCCCCCCGTGCGCTCAAGCCAGGGTCATTCGTGCTTCCCATCATGAGCTTTTCGGATGGTTCCCTCCGCCGGGACGGCCCCCTCTCTGTGACCAAGATTTGGGATACTGGTCCGGATGATAATCGGCTGGTGATTGTGGTTATGGGCGACGGGTACACCATGGCCAATCTGATCGCCGGTGATTTTGCAGCCGACGCTGCCGGGCTGGTCGTCGCTTTTCAGGGAAAAGCGCCCTGGGATATCTTCTTTGACGGCGTTAATGTCTACCGCATCGATATCGAAAGCAACGAGGAAGGGGCCGACCACGATCCCTATGGCACCTACGTAGACACCTATCTCAATTCCAGTTTCTGGATCGCGGGGATTGAGAGATTGCTGGCCTTGGATGGTGTTGGGCTCTCACGGGCCTTTGCGGCGGCGAACGATCTGGTTGGAGTCGGCGTCTGGGACGACATCTTTGTCCTGGTCAACTCAACAAAGTATGGCGGCTCTGGGGGTACCATTGCCGTATCTTCGGTGCATTCTGCCGCCAGTGAGATCATACTGCATGAGTATGGACATTCTTTCGCCGGCTTGGCGGATGAGTACGGTGGTACCTCCGGTCCCCCCGGGAATGACTACGAACCGAACGTTGACTTTGATTATTCAGGCCCCGATCTGAAGTGGATCGATTGGGTCGAACCGGGTACCCCGTTGCCCACTCCCAACAGCCCCTCTTATAGTGGCGTCGTTGGTGCCTTTGAAGGGGCTAAGTACACCAATACGGGCATTTATCGGCCCTGGTACAATTGCCTCATGAGAAGTCTGGGGGTAGAGTTCGGCCCGATTTGTAAGGAGGTGCATGCACTGGAGTACCTGGGTATAGTCAGCCTCGCTGACCAGGTCTCCCCCCCACCGGGCACCAGCCATTTCCTGACTGAGACGGGCCAGCTGTTTGCCATCGACCCCCTTTCGATAAACGGGATTGTCTTCGAATGGCGGCTCGAAGGAAACGCGATACCCGGCGCCAGCGGGCCGGAGCTTTTGCTTACAGGTGATGATCTGGACGACCTTGGCCTGGTATCCGCCACGCTGGAGGTGGAGCTTGCCTTCCCCACGCCGCTGATCCTGGGCATGGACGTTCAGGAGACCTATAGCTGGACAGTGGAAACTTACTGCGACTGCGGAACCTGGGGTGACGTGACCGATGATGCCGCCGTCAACCCGCAGGATGTCACGTACATGGTGCAATATGTCTTCATGACCAATGACATCCGGGTACAGCCGCCCAAGTGCCCGTTGGAGGCCGGCGACGTTAACTGCGACGGCCACGTTAATCCGCAGGACGTCACCTACTATGTGCAATACGTGTTTATGACCAATAACATGTTCTGTGACGATCCGTGTGCGCCATAAGCTGCGGCGATCCCGGTAATTGCCTGTCATCCCAACCGGTGCACCACGCAGCAGGGGGGGTTAGCCAGTAGCTTGCGTTCTGCAGACGCGCGAAGCGCTAGGTAGTGGTACACTTTCAATTCAGAACAACGTCCCAATCCACGAATCCCGGCACAACATTCGCTGCCATCGCAGGCGTTAGGCCGCTTAATGTCTGATGTCCCCTTTTGAAGTTATACGCCCAAACGTAAATAGCCACTGCTGAGATCAGGCACTCCAACTTTTTTGAGAAGCCCAGCGAGAGCCGGGCAAATCGTCGTAAAGATTGGCGCAGCGTGAGATTGGCGCGTTCAATGAAACTGGTTCTGACGAACGCCAGGTCAGGCTTTCCTTGCTGTATCGAAGTTAATGTACGGGCAATCGCCCGTGGCGAATACGACTCATGCCGGCCCCGGCCATTACTGACGAAATATTTGGTGACTTGCGCGTAGTGGATATCGACACCGAAAGCGCGATCAACTGAGTCGGCATATCCTGCGAATGAATCGGTTGAAAGCTGGATAACACCGCCAACACGACGGCGAAGATCACGCATGAAACGGTACGCAGTTTCACTGGTACGCTTGCCAATCGCGTAAGCCGGAATCAGCTTGCTATCGCTGTCTAATCCATAAAACAGGAATTGATCTCCGCGTTGTTGGCCGTTTTTCTCTGACTTTGATAGTCGTTGCTGTTTGCAGCCAACAAACGTCCAGACTTCATCGACTTGCACAGACCTTAACTCTAAGTCAACGAACAAGTTATCCATCATGGCTGCACAATTTTCCGCTGTTTGATGCATCAAGCTAACAATAGTGTTTCGATGATGGCCTGTGGCCCGGGAAATGCCTCTTAAACTGCCGCCTTCAACAACGAGATCAAGAAGCAATTTTTGCCTTTCTATGGGTAAGCAGTTCATCTCGGTCCTTGCCTTTTAGCCCGGACCGACCGATATTATGCTTGGCGTGACTGTCGGCCGTATCCGGCAGTTGGCGTTAGTCCTGTGCGGATGTCGCCACATTCGCCAGGACTTGGATTTATGGGCTTAGCCGGAATGGGACCAGCTAAGCCCTTGTTTTTCATGGGCTTATTCGGTGGTGCACGAGCTTTTATACAAACAAGATGATGGCTCTGTCCGTAGCTCATAAGGACAATCTCTCTTTTCAAGGGGGCGATTGTTTCAACTTAAGGCACGGGTGTCGGCCCGTGCCTTTATCTTACCGAGATTGTATTAATTTCCATTGTGTTCCTGCTTTTTTCCCTTTTCTCTTGAAATGGATGTCTTCATTCTTAGTTAGGTAGTCTCTCAAGCGACCCCGAGACAAACTAAGCTTGTGTTTTTCCTTTAAAGCATCTCTAATTTGTTGATTTTTCATCCACTTACGATTGTCCATGACCGAGACTATTTGAGCCAAAATCTCACTTTTTGCCTGAACACCACTATCCTTCTTCTCTTGTTCTGCCATCAAGTCTGTTTGCGCAAAACCGGAATAGGATCGCTCAATCTTACTGAGTAGCCTCGTATAATGATCTCGCTTTTCTTTTGTCCAGATTCTGAATTCCTCAAATTCCCTCTCAGTTAAGCCCCTAATATCGATCAAATCCATTTTCCCACCTCCTCTATACTGTACTACGGCTTGAACGACCAAACGTTTGACTTGATCGTTCAAGACAAAAAATTACCAGCATTTTTCAAGAAAAGACTTGACAAGAAGTTCAAGGCAAGATATCTTCGCGCTTGCAAGCAAAAACCGAGAGCGGGAACTCTCGGTTTTTGGGAACCGTGCTGATCGGCCCGGCCGCCAGTAAACCCATTTAAGGCTGGGACTGGCCGGGCTTGGTCAGCAATAACAGGTGTTTCGGCTTGAGGGGGAATACGGATGCCCACCTTAGCCGTCACGCCCCAAATTTTAACCAAGAACGGCAACCTGATTTCGGTTGTCAAGGGGTTTTTTTACGCCCCGAGGGGGGTCATCATGGCAAGTGATACGTACGCGTTCACTTGGGAGAACATCCAGAATGCTCCTGCGCAAGCTGGCGTGTACGCGCTCTTCGATGGCGATGAAATCATCTACATCGGTCGAGCGCAGGGCGGAAACACTACCATCCGCTCGCGCCTATCTGCTCACAAAAACGGAAATGAGGGCTCATGCACGCAGTTTGCATTAGCTTATTGGCGAGAAACAACCTCACGCCCTGTTTCCAGAGAAAAGGAGCTCCTTGAGTGGTTCAAGGGAAAGCATGGCCGGTTGCCGAGATGTAATTCTCGGATTGGTTAGCACTCAATTTCCCTAATCCAAGACGGTTTACAGGGGCCGGTCAGAGCCGTGCCTGCACCGGCCTCTACACCGTCTTTGTCAAAAACAAATTCTCGGTTCCCAAAAGGCAAATCGCCAAAAATACAAAGGCGAGGGCTACCGTCAGGCATTAGCTTAAATTGAATTGTCAAGCCCGAAGCTGGGTCTTCAATTACCTGTTGGCGAACTGTCCAGACCTTGTTGTTTCGATCCATTTTCATCACCCCCTACTATTTTCGGCAGATTTCTTAGAATAGCCGAATACCCGCCATCAAATAATGGCAAAATTCGAAATGTACCACAACCAAGCGCCACGGAGAAACCTTGCCTACTTTTCTTACCACGGTGCCGGGGTGCGGGTGCCGAGGCCTGGGCCAAAGAGAATCGCGTTAATCAACAGCCGTTCGGTGCCGTGGAAATAGCCTCTAAATGTAGGTTCCCCCGCTAAAAGGATCACCTGGCCTTTGCCCAGCGATTCGCGCGTGCAGTACGCGGTATTCGCCCAGCGTTCGCGCGCCTCTGGCCAGAGCAATCCAGCAAGCCGGATAGTCTGCTCGCTGCCGAACCGTCCAACTGCACGCACCGGCCGTTTGGACATGAAGGCATACTTGCTGTACAAAAGCGCCGGGACTTTATCATTCATGCCGAAACTCAGCCATTCTTCGTTATCCAGGTCAACGCGCAGGATGTTCCCGCGTGGTGAAAACAACCGTGCCTTTTCATCGGTGTCTTTGAGCTTTTCAATATTCGGCGATATACTTGGAGCGGGTTTCTCTTTACTCCCTTTTGCCGGTGGGGGTTCCCAGAGGTTCATCCCGGAGATGTCGGGATGCTCGGCAGCTCGCTCGTCTTCAAGTGCCTTTTGATACTCTTTCAGTTTGCCCAACACCTGCCGCCTTTGGCGCACCTGGGAGATTTTCACCGTGGTATCGGCGCAGAAAGCCGCGCCGCCACCGATGGCGATCAACGTCCCCCCCGCCTTGACCCATTCCCTGAGCTTGGCCATCCCGCCCTTGCCGAATGTTCGTTCGTACCCCTTCGGTCCGCCCCACACGTTCGGCAAAATCATAACGTTGTATGCCGAAAGGTCGATTAATCCAGCCTGCATCACATTGAGCAGTGAATGTTCAATTCCCAGCCGCTGGTCCAGAAGGTGCCAGATCGCACCCATACTGGTGTAGTTCGTCGGCTGACCGGCCAAAAGGGCAATCTTTGGCTTGGTCAAAAGCACGAACTCGCCACTGCCTAAGTCGGGCCCCTCTGAGGAAAGGCCGGAGGATACTGCGAAGAATTCCGCCCCGGTTTTTTCGGCAATCGAATCCAGGATTGCCCAATAGTGTTCTGGATTCCCCTTGCGCGGGATGACAATTGATCCGCGAGGGAACGACATGCCTTCGACGGTAAAATCCTTTTTGGCTGCCCGCAAGACCACGTCACGTGCGAACAGCTCGACCAGCGCCGAAAGTTCATGATCGGCCTGCGTGCGCATCACGTATCCCTGCGCGGCATTATTCCCGTGAACGCGGCCGACAGGCATGTCGCTTTCTCTCACGGGTTTGAGCGGCACGCCGATTTTTCCTTCGATGCGATAGGCATCAAAGTCATACGCTAAAAGCGGCGACCAGGCAGTGATTTCATATATTCTACTGTACCCATGTTTTGCCAGATAGCGCCGCTCTTCGGTTAAGAAACTATCGGGCATCCGGTGATCGAATTTTAAGATCGCCTCGATCAGGTTTTTCTGCGGCTGCTTTTCGGGGATAACGATGGTACCCTCCGGAAACCGTTTGTTGACCCGGTGACTACTCCAGAAACTTTGCGCCGATGCCGGAAAGCTCCGTGTAGCTGTCTTTACCTCGATACCCTGCGTTTGCATCGCTTCGATAAAGCGGTTTAGCCGATCAGTGTTTTCATCAGGAATGATGACGAACGACGCGGCCTTGGCCGAGAGACCGGCGGACCTTTCGGCGTAATAGTCACGCAGCAATCCTTCCCGATGAACGGCGGCGGTGTGCATATTGGCCATCGAACTGATAAACTGGTGGTGCACCGTTTCACCATAGGTGAGGATAGTCTGGTCTTTTTGCTTGACCTGTGAACCGGCCACGCGGGCCTGTTCATAAAGAATGCCCACTGCTCCGGTGTAACAGGCCCAGGAACTGGTAAAGCCGGGGAACCATTCTTCATGCCAGTCGCCGGTATAATATCGCCAGCCGTAGCGGTCGAAGGCTAAGGCCTGATCGGCAGCGAAAACCTTCCACCATTTTTTCAGGTTGTCGGTCATGTTGGGGTGAAACGGTTCGCGCGGCGGGGAAAACAGAAAATTAGACAGCGAGCCCATCTCGTGGGCGTCGACAACGACCTGGGGATGCCACTTTTGGATCGTCTGCACCCGGCCTCTTGTTTCGGGATGCACGATCGCATACCAGTCGCGGTTTAAATCGAACAGGTAGTGATTGGTGCGGCCCCATGGCCAGAAACCGTCATGCTGCAGGCTGCGCGAGTCGGCGTTCGGCACCGCACAGCTTAGCGATTGCAGTTGCGCCAGATACCGGTCGCGGCCGTCAGGGTTTTCCAGCGGGTCGAGGATGATTACCAGGTTTTGCAGGATCCTTTCGGTGAGTGTATCGGTACCCGCGGCCAGTTGGTAGACTGTCTGCAAAGCAGCGTCAGTGCCCGACAACTCATCGCCATGAATGCTATACCCGATCCAGAAGATCGCGGGCGTGTGGGTAATAATGGTCTGCGCTTCGGCGCTGTTTGCCAGACGCCGCGGATCGGCGAGCTTGCCGATGTTATCTTTGATCTCATCCAGGCGGGCCAGGTTTTCCGGCGAGCTGATTACCGCATGAATCAGCTGTCGGCCCTCGTACGTCTGGCCGTGCGATTTGAGCATCACCCGCTCGCCGGCCGCAGCCAGTTTTTCAAAGTAGTCAATGACCTGACGGTGAGTCGCCGGCTGACTACCCACGTTAAAACCCAGAATGCTAGATGGCGGGGGAACCTGGGGAAGGTATGCTCCCCCGGCGAAGAATGGAACATCATAGTCACCGTGATAGCCAACCGGCTTGTGATTTGGTCCGGCTGATGCCAAAATCGCAAAAGCCAAAGAAAAAACGATAAGCGGCAATAAGCAGGACACAGCCCGTCGAGCAATCGGATACATCTTCAACTCCTCTCTGTTATAATCAGCCTTTTATCTTCGTATACAGGTAAACATTCCCGAGTTGATCCTGACGGTAGCGATTATATGTTTGGGGAAACTCTATTCTGCCGTGGCTTCAACGGCTTTGATGACATTGTCTTTCAGTGCCTTCATTGCCCAGACACTATCGCCGGTCAATTGCACCTGCAGCACGGGTCGTGATCGTTTGGCCAGCGCCGCGGCATCACCGGAGGCCTGGGCGGTGATCAGCTCACCGAAAGTATACGGCCGCCCCGGGATCGGCAGGTCGTCTGCCGGATCACCGGTAATCACCAGGAAATGGCCGCGAGGCGGCCCGCCTTTATATAACTGGCCAACCGAGTGCAGAAACCGTGGACCCCAACCGCGGAGCGTGGCCACTCGCCGACGGTCGCGGAACGCGCGGCGCATACCGACCAGCGATTCCTCCAGTTCGGCATCGGCGGCCAGGTAGGCCAAAAGCGCGACATAGTCGCCGGGGCAAACTCCCGCGCACCATTGACGCAAAACTTCTATAACGTTTTTGTTTGAAAATGCCTTGGTATCTCTTGCAGAAAGGGAAAACTCATCGCAACAGGCGACCTCTGGCCAGCGGGGAAGATGGCCGCTGCGTTCGAAGTCCGCCAGCAGACGCGCGGTGTTGTTCTTGCTTTCGGTGACGTTTGGCTCATCGAATGGGTTCACGTTGAGCAAACAACCCACCGCGGCGGTGGCCCATTCCCATTGCAGGAATGCCGCACCTAGGCTGTCGGGTTCACTTAAGACGATTTCGGCCACGGGGAAACCGGATGATTTCAGCGAGGATACAAGCGTGGCCCCGCCCTCAACATTTTCCGTGGCAAACCGGGTAGTGACAAAAGCACGATCGTCACCATATGTGTCGACGGTCCCCGGCGGTTCACCCTCAATGGGGAAAACACCCTTCCCTTCTTTGCCCGTGCTCTCCGCAAGTAATTGTTCAATCCACGGGGTAAGGGGCGAGGTTTGCCGCGAAGAGAAAAAGGTGATCTTATTGCGGCCCTGCTCACCACACGCGTGGAGGAATGCCCCCATCTCTTGCGCGGGGCCGCCGGTGGCCTCGGGTTCCGCTGCGGCCGCGGCGGCATCCAGCACGGCGTTTAAATCAATTCCCAAGAGCGCCGCCGGAACCAGGCCGAAATACGAGATCGCTGAAAAGCGACCGCCGATATCCGGTGGGTTAAGAAAGACCCGGCGGAAGCCTGACTCTTTGGCCCATTTGTCCAGCGCTGATCCTGAATCGGTGATTGCGGCAAAGTGCGCACCGGGGTTGTCCACCTGGCCTTTTTGCCGGGCGAAAAAGAAATCGGCATGCGAGCGAGTTTCCACTGTCTTACCCGATTTGCTGGCTACCACAAAGAGCGTCCGTTTCGGCTCGATTAGTTCACTTACCGATTTGACCGCCGCCGGTGCGGTCGAATCAAGAACGACGTACGAATCGAGATGCGCGGGCAGGCCATACGTTTTGCCCAATACCTCCGGGCAGAGGCTCGATCCTCCCATTCCGATCAGCACAACCTGATCGATCCCGGCAGCGGTGATTTCCTCAGCGAATACCTTAAGGTCCGGCACCGCTTTTCGCATGAGCTTGTAGGAATCCAGCCAGCCCAGGCGGTGGGCAATCATTTTCTCTTGCGCAGGGTCGGAAGTGAATAGTGCAGGATCACGCGCGGCCAGCCGTTCGGCAAAGCGAATATCCTGTAGCTTTTCCCTCGCCGCAGCAAAAGCTGCACTTATCGGCCCCGGGTAGAATTCGTATCCCACGGGAGTTTCTCCCATTGGTTCCATCCTCTGGGTTGTGATAACGCAGCCGCGACAACAAAACGCCGAATTGTCACGCCCTCAGTTTACCTCTCAAGGACAGTTTACGATACTTAAACAGGCAAGCGGATTTTTTGTAGCGGCAGCAGGTGCAGTTCTGACGACGCGCCGAGGCGAGGCAGAGGAACCCGACATTTTACATTTCAATCTCATTCCCGTCCCCGCCTTCGCGGGGATAAACTCCGACGGGAATCCAGCCCAATAATCATCCTGCAGTCAATAACAGAAAAGCGCCATCACGAGACCTGCCCCGCATTTGTTACGGGGAGTCCACCCAGGCATACGACGTCGGGATCGGGCAGATGTGGACATCTGCCGCGCACAAGAAACTCAATGCCCCGGACCGCAAGGTGCTGCGACTTAGCGAGACTCGCGGACCGCCAAAACGCGGTTTTTCTACGCAAAAAAGAGTCCAAAAACTCGGTGCACATCATCTGAAAAAATAGGTTGTTTTTCGATTCTCTAATCTTTAAATTACCTCTCGGTAGGAAATAGGGATGGTTTCACTTAACGAAAACACGCTGCATACTTACGCTGAAATCGCATGTATTGCGTCGGTTATTGTAAGTATACTATCACTTTTCGTTGTAACATATATTGCGTTTAAAGCCCTTCAATACACGGCAAGCCCAAAACTGCGCATCGTCCATACTGGTCAAAAATACTTAGGTTTCTACAATCTCTTAACTGGAGCTGGCGTAAAACGAAAACTTATTTCTGCTTACCCATTAGACAGAAATGCAAATACGACTCTCGAATTTATTTTTTCAAATAAGGGCCATTGGTTTGCTAAACCAGCCATAGTAATCAACGAGTGCTACATCAATTTTGACGCGGCTTTTCAATTACAAGAAGTTCGATTTGGAGCTGCATTCGAGCGGAACAGAAATGTGGCATGCCAAGGGAAACCAACTCCGACTGGGCGGCGCAGCAAATATTTTCAAATAGCAGATATTCATCTATTCTATGGCGAACCACCTGAAAGGGTACAAATTGACTTGATAACACCTCAAGAAGAAGGAGTATATTATTGCTGGATAGCATCTCGCACTGAAGATGCCTCCTTTCCTATTTTCCGCTTTTATCTTAATATCTCATGATTTGCTTATTAGAGTATTGTTGGGTTAGGGCCAAGGTTATGAAAAGAATATTCATTGATGCCAGATCTATTTACAAAGACATGGACGGCCTAGGAATGTACTCCCTATATTTTATTCGGCGACTTCTTCACAAATTGAATAATATGTCTCGATTCTATATTTGTCTACCGCCTTCTGCCAGAAATAGTTCGGTTTCTCATGAGCCTATGTTCTCGAATTGTGAGTTAATTTTCACAGAAAGAGAAAGATTTGGAAATTATGCGTATGATTTCGCGGATTTTGAGAAGATAGTATCTGGTGTTTCCCCAGATGTGTTTATCTCGACGGCGTTTTTTTCGACAACGTATCTATGTATAAAAATCGTGGTTATTCATGACTTAATTCCTCTAGTGTCTTCAAAACTGAGAGAGGAAAAGATCCAGTTTTACTCCAATGTAATTAATATGGCGGTAAGTACTAGTGATTTAGTGGTTGTTCCTAGCTATTTTACAAGACGCGAGATACAAAGGCATTACAGTCCACGTAAGAGAAAAATCCAAGTGTTGTATCCTGATGTTGAAAAGTGTATAAAGAGATTTAAGGAAGCAGAGTCGAGGGATGGTCATGGGAGGTTCTTGATGGTTGGAATTAAGTGTCCGAGAAAAAATGCTGACCTGGTGGTTTCCTCTTTAAAGCTTATGAAGACGAAGGGATGCGAGAGTTGCAAAGTGTTCTTTATTGGAAAAGAAAGGGAAGTGGAAGTAGGGCTGAGAAGGATGCTTAAAAGTGAATTGGTGGAGGATTTAGGTAGTGTGTTAGGATACATAACTGAAAATGAATTACGGCAATTGGTCGCAGGAAGTAGGGGGCTTTTGTATCCTAGCCTGTACGAAGGGTTTGGTATTCCGGTTGTGGAATTCTTAGGATGCTACAAACCTGTTATTTGTATAAAGAACACATCTATAATTGAAAGTGCTGGTGGGGTCGGATATTATATCAAGAACGAGCCAGAATCGCTTGCGCAAGCAATGTATGATGTTAAGACGAAATTAAACAATGGGCATTGGCGCACCTTGGTTGATAGTCATCTAAAAAAGCTGTCTGTGGTTAATCAAGAGCAATATGATAAATTCTTTTCGTGGATTGGTTATTATTTATGATTGGTGTTCTTGGGTTCCTGCTTTAACAAGACATGAGACGATCTTGGCTGAAAAAGCGGACGAATTGGCGCTTAGGTATTGGACTGTTGACCTGCGGCCGTTTTTCTGGGGACTTTAAGGTTAGATTTCCGAGAGCTTCCGGTCCTCAGAAGAGGGAGGGTCGGATGAGGAAATCTGGGTTCTCCGAGAGGCTGAAAAGCAGGTCGGTGTGAGTCTCACTTCACGCAACGGAAACCGACGTCGTCAGCGATTGCGGTGGGCTTGCGTTTACCGCGGTAGATGGCCGAGAGTCTCGGGCCGCACGAGCGAAACGACCCTCCACGCACTACTTTCTGCTTCCCGCGCAAGGGGCCCTGCGGATTTGACATTGCGATTTCCCGGTAGGTATCGGGCGCGTACCAGTCGGCGGTCCATTCCCATACGTTGCCCGACATCCCGTATATTCCGGAGGGCGTCTTGCCCTTTTCGAATGCCTCAACCGGCGCGGTGTACAAATACCCATCTGACGAATCAGGGACGCCGCCCTCGGCGGTACAACGACCGTGGTTGGTGTATTGCGCAATCAGCCGGTCTCCCCAGGGAAAGCGAAACCCGGTTGTCCCGCGCGCCGCCTTCTCCCATTCGGCCTCCGTGGGCAGCCGCTCCCCCGCCCAGGCCGCATACGCGTTGGCATCGTACCAATTCACATACACCACCGGATAGTTCTCCCGTCCGGACGTAACGTTATAGCTATTTCCCATCTTGCGGATGCCGCATTTCCCAGTGTTGGCCATCTCGGGGTGATAGTGTTCATCGCCGCCGGTAGCGTTAAGGAAGGCCGTATATTGCGCCACCGTCACCGGGTGTTTCTCGATTCGGAAACCCGACAGCCGAACCGGTTTGCCCCAAACCGCGTTGTCGAAAACGTCAAGGTCAATAACGTTCTCGCCGCATATCCTTTGCAGGGTAACCACGAAATTCGAAATCCCCTGCTTTTGCATCCCCAGGATAAACTTACCCTCACCGATATACACCAAAGGCGTTGGCCCGTGATTGTTACGGTTTGAGCCGGCGGAGACGGCAAACGTCAGTACCAGGAGAAATATGGTTGCTATAATTGCTGTTCTCAAAAACCTGGTCATATTCGCACCCCGATTCCGATTCGGGCCGAGAATCGTCCACATCTTGGGTAATCGGCCAGAAGAGCCATCTCTTCAATCAGTGTAAGCGAGTGGCTCAGTAATCCGCCCGGTGCTACAAACTGACAATCGTTAAGCAGTCGGTTGCCCTGACCGAGACGAGCGGCTGGAAAACGAGACCAGCGAGCCCAGCGTAATGATCGCCACCCCCAGCCAGACCAGGGACATCAGCGGTTTTCTCGAAACATCCAGCGTCAACAACTCCTTGCCCAATGCGGCGTTCTCCTGGGTGAGATCGTCAATGTGCAGGTGAACAGAGCGGCTTTCCACGAGGATCCCGGTCAAGCTGATCTTCAGTTCAGTACCGGGGATGGACACCTCGGGAGAACTCACCTGGCTGCCCGGCCCGCTCACATATTGCGGGGAAACGGTTACTGTGTCGTCCGGCCCGGTAACAGTCAGCCGCGCACTGACTGAGATGCGATCCGCCGCGTGATCGCCGGCGGAGAATTCATCGAAAGTGAACGTGTAATTGCCGTACGGTTCCGGCTTTCCCTGCACCAGAGTCAGGTGTGCCCGCCCACCCGGTTCTTCGATCACCCGCAAATCGACCGGTGAGAGATATAAATCCTGAGTGAGCCCTTCGATCACGTGTGGCGAGCGCATAACCGATTGCGTGAAATCCGAAAAATACATTTTTGGCCGCGCAACCTGTTTGCGTCCCCCGGACACCAGTTCCAGTTCGAGGTAGCCCTCCTCGACGCGTGATTTCCCGATTGCTCCGCGGTAAGAAATTTCGTAGCCCATCACCGTCTCGGGTACTCCCGTTATCAGGCTCACGCGCTGTGCGGAGTCGTAGTTGGAAGAAGCCACTATCCCCAGCACCATAACGGCGAAGCCAAGGTGTGCTAGGTATCCGCCCAGCCTGGCCAGCTTGACTCTGGGCAGCAGGATCACGGCATAGATATTCGCCCCCAGCGCCCCTGACGCCAAAAAGATCAAAACCAGATCGGATAATCGCAGATCGACAAAGATAATCACCCCAATCGAAAGTGCCGCCGCCGCCACAGCCGGCCAGGTGATCTTCTTTACCAGATCACCCCCCGACGTTCCTCCGGGGAGGGTAAACGGGATAATTACCAAGAGCAGCAAAAGGAAGATTCCCGAGGGAATGCTAATCGCGTGATAGTATGACATAGAAACGTTGGCCGGATCGCCAAAGATGCGCGTTAACAAGGGCGCTGACGTCCCCGTACAAATAAGAAATCCGATTGTCAACAAAAGCAGTATCCCCACGATGAGCCCAAAATCGCGGGAGGTGAGGCTGAGATCCAGACGTTCAGTCTTTATCGAACGCGAACGCCAAAGCAATAAACCGGGGCAGAAAACGGCTAAAAGGAGTATAAAACCGACGAGGTAGGCATTGATCCCCAGGTCGGTGAACGAATGCACGGAGAAATCGGCCAGCACACCCGACCGCGTCAGAAAAGTACCGTATACCACCAAAAGCAGACTCAGCATCGCCAAGAACAGGTTGGTCTTGACCAGCTTGCTTTTCCGCCGCTGGAGCAGAAGCCCGTGAAGCAACGCCACACTGATAATCCAGGGAATAAGCAATGAATTCTCTACCGGGTCCCAACCCCAGTACCCGCCCCAGCCGAGGGTCTTGTACGCCCAGTACCCGCCGAGAAAGGTCCCGGCGCCCAGGGTGACCACACTCAAGGTAGCCCAGGGGAAGACCAGCCGCGGGAACGAGGCGTAATCCTTGATGGTCAGGGAAGCCAGGGCATAGGCAAAGGGGAGGGCCAGCACGGCGAAGCCCAAAAAGACAATCGGCGGATGGATGACCATCCACGGGTTTTGCAGGAGTGGATTTAAGCCCCGGCCGTCGGCGGCTTCTATGCCGGTAGGCGCAAAAGGCGTACGCACCACCAGCAGAACGATCAAGAAGATCTGCACCACCAGGTAATACACCATCGTCCAACGCTCGTAGTGCTTGGCGCGCGTGATGATCGTCCAACCGAGCCACGTACCACAAAGCAGCCATAAAAGGAAGGTGCCCTCCTGCCCGCCCCAGAAGGAGGAAATGGTATATTTTAACGGCAGATCGAGAGACGAATAGGCAAACACGTAGTGGAATTCGAAGCGGTGCGCGACAAACAAATACATCAGGTACGCCGAGGCGGCGGTAACCAGGGCCGTCACCACAGCGTAGAATCCCCGCGCCAGCCGAACGCCGGACGATTGCTGCCCCGCCAGCGCGTACACCAAAAGGGAAGCGGTGGCCAATACCCCGGCCAGGATGATCAAGGTCGGACCAAAAACCACGGGGAATTACTCCTTCTGTGACCCCCATTCATGCCGCTTTGCCGATTGTCGGCCAGCGGTCACGAACGATAGGCCATTGCCTTGTCCAATAAAAGGGAAAATGCCATTTCGCTCGGCAGGTGGCTCGCACTTGACTGTGTGTCGGCTTTTCGCTAATGTGCGGGTGTGGGCAGCGTGACAACCGATCACGGAGAACAAGCCAATCGGGCCAAGGCCTGGGGAGAAACGAATGGAAATGGAAAACACTGATGTTTTTCGCGAGTTTGCCGAAACGATCGCCCGCCTTAACGATCCCGGCGCCCTGTTGGTTGCCGGAACTGACAAACCCAACGTAATGACCATCGGCTGGGGAACCCTGGGGATTGTCTGGGGTATGCCGATCTTTATCGTATACGTCCGCCCCAGCCGGTTTACTCATCGGTTGATGGAACGAAATACAGATTTTTCGGTAAACATTCCCACGGCGGAGATGGCCGGGCTGGTGGAAATCTGCGGAACCAGATCCGGCCGGCAAATGGATAAATTCGCGGAATGCGGCTTCACCCTGGAGCAGGGAACAAAAATCGACGCGCCGCACATCGCCGAGTGCCCGATCTACTATGAATGCCGGAGGGTGCACAAAAATACCGTGCAGGCCAGGACCCTGGTGCGCGAGATTCGTACGGTTTACTACGCCGGCAGCGATTGGCACGACATCTATTATGGCGAAATCCTCGGCGTCCACCGGAGAAGCCCCGCATCGGGGGGAAAGTCAACCGGGTAGCGCAAGTTCCACCCCGCACCGGACCGTTTGGTGAAATCCCCTCATGCCACAAACTGTCAAAGCGTATCGGAAATATCTCGATCCGGAAGTCATCTCCCGGCTGAAAACCATGGAGATGAGGGCCCGCCTGGTTGTCGAGGGATTCATCACCGGCCTGCACAAGTCCCCGTACCACGGTTTCTCCGTCGAGTTCGCCGAACACCGGCAGTACATGCCCGGAGACCCGATCCGCAACATCGACTGGAAGGTTTTCGCCAAGTCCGACCGGTACTACGTCAAAGAGTTTGAAGAGGAGACCAACTTAAAGGCGTATTTGCTTCTGGACACCTCGGGATCGATGCGTTTCACCTCGGGTAAGATTACCAAGCTGCAATATGCGTCCTATCTTACCGCCGCGCTGGCCTTTTTGATGCTCAAGCAGCGCGACGCCGTAGGGCTGGTGGCCTTCGATGAGCAGATCCGGCAGTACATCCCGCCGAAATCGACCAGCGTACACCTCCATGCCCTTCTCCTGGGCTTGGAAAAACTCAAGCCCGCGGAGAAGACCAACGTTCCCCGCGCCCTGCACGAAATGGCCGAGCGGATCAAGCGGCGCGGCCTGATCGTAGTCCTCTCCGATTTGCTGGACAACCCGGCGCAGGTTTTGGCCGGGCTCAAGCACTTCCGCCACCGTAAACATGAGGTGATCGTTTTCCACGTGCTCGATCCCTACGAACGGCGATTTTCCTTCCCCGCGGAATCCATCTTTAAGGACATGGAGACCGGCGAGGAGTTAAGTACAATCCCCTGGCAGATCAAAGCCGATTACCAGAGATCGATCGCCGCGTTTATCGAGCGGTACTCCCGGGAATGCCGCCAGTCACTGATCGATTACGTGGTCATGGACACCTCCCAAACGTACGATTTCGCCCTGTTTGCCTATCTGGCCAAACGCAGGCGGCTGTTCTAGCCCTCTTGTTCCGTCCGATGTCCGGCCGAAGACGCAAAATTAACCGTGGCCCGCTGGTCGGCGCGCATATGTCCATTGCCGGCGGGGTGGAAAACGCCATCCTGCACGCCGAAAATGCCGGCTGCCCCACCGTGCAAATGTTCAATAAGTCAAACAACCAGTGGGCCGCCCGGCCGCTAAGCGCTGAGGAAGTCGACCGCTTTCATGCCGCCGCCCAACGCACCGGGATTGCGCCCATTATCTCCCACACCGCGTACTTAATCAACTGTGCCTCTCCCGATTCCACACTCTACAAAAGATCGGTTAAAGCACTGGAGATTGAATATGCCCGCTGCGACCTGCTCAAGATCGATTATCTGGTCATGCACCCCGGGGCGCACATCGGTTCGGGGGCGAAAAACGGGATTGAGCGCATTGCTCGAGCCCTCAATACGGTCTTGGGTACGCACGCGGACGGTCAAACGATGATCTGCCTGGAGGCCACCGCCGGCGCGGGATCGATCATCGGCTCGACCTTCGATGAGTTGCGCGCCATTATTGACTTAGTCGAACACCCGTCGCGCGTCGGGGTGTGTTTGGACACCTGCCATATCTTCGCTGCCGGGTACGACATCCGCACGATCGGCAAGTACAAGACGGTGATAAAGACCTTTGATCGACAGCTTGGCCTGGACCGGCTAAGAGTCTGGCACCTCAACGATTCCCAGGGGGAATTGGGGTCACGCAAGGACCGCCACGAACACATCGGCAAGGGTTTAATCGGTAAAGACGCCTTTGGCTTTATCCTCCGCGACCGGCGCTTTGCCGGTGTGCCGAAGATTTTAGAAACACCCAAAATGGAAAATGGCAGGGAAATGGACCGGGTAAACCTTGCTTTGCTGCTGCGACTTGCACGGCACCCGGCGAAAAAATAAAATATTCGGTCGTCCGAATGGTATAGATTATAAACCCGATGAAGGTAGTCTTTTGCGGGGTGTCTGGAGAAGATCATAATGCGACGTGGCAGTGGTGATTATGGCAAGTGGCGGGCGCGTACCTTGGCGCTGATCCTGCTTGCTCTGTGTGCCATCCCCGGGATAGCCGCGCCGGTTCGCGCGGAGCCGGGCGTCACCGTCGAAATCCGGGTCAAGGAATTTCTGCAAGCCAACCCGCCGGTCTCCGCCTGGGTGGACTCCAACACCGTGCGTTTACCGGTCGGTGTCGAGGTCTACGGGCTACAGGGTAACTTCGGCGTCAACCTGTTGGTCTCCGACCTTGATTCGCATACGGTCAACCTGCAATACCGCCTGGCCACGCTCGGCACCACCGTGCGGCACCGCTCGGGAGTGGTCAACGTCGAACTCGGCGTGCCGGTTGTCATCGATTCCATTCCCGGGAAAGGAAAATCGTATTACCGGGCGCTTTTGACCCCACGCGCCGCCGAAGTCGACCGCTCATGTTTGCAGACCGTAGGCGATCCCGCCTCCTGGCCATCTGATCCCAGCGCGTACTTCGACTTGTATTATGTGAAAAACTCGCTGGCCGACGCGCATTGGAATGGGTTACGCGATTTTCTGGAAAAAGAATACAAGACCGTGCATCAGGAGTTCAGCTTTGAGTACCCGGGGAAAGTGCACTTTTACTTTTGCCCCTGCCGCGTAGAGAATTTAGATTTCGAACCCGGTTTTGGGTTTGCCCTTGACCCCTCGCGCCTGGCGGGGTATGCCCTGTATCACCGGGGGGCAAACAGCGTCGATCCCCAGATTACCAACCTGTTGAAGTTTTACCGCTGGTGGGGCTTTGCCCCGCGTTTTCTCGCCTGGGGCGTGTCGGGTTATACCGATTTCGCCGACTTCTACGCCAAGCAATATCTCAAGGATGGAAAACTCGTACCCCTTAAATCTCTGTTGATCTCCGCCGACTTTCGCTCTGCCGATCCCCTGGTGGCTTATTTTGAGTCGGCCTCCTTTGTGCGTTTTCTAATCGAGCTGATCGGGGTCAACGCGTTTAAGGATCTCTACTTCAAATCGACCGACCTTTCGATCAAGCCGGCCTTTCTCGCGGTGACCGGAAAGACCATCGACCAGTGGGACCGCATGTGGAGAAAAGAGTTGGCCCTGCGCGAGTTTCGTTACCCGGAATTGATCTATCATGCCCACCGCGCCCAGGCCATTCGCCGCGAGACCGAGCATTTAGAGCTCTTGGAACTGGCCGCGGCCGACTTAAAAGACTCCATCAGTATTAAACTGACTTATGAGCTGGCGGTGACATATTACTCACTCGGTCAATACGGGAACGCGTATACCTGGTACAAAAAATTGGTATCGGATGTGCCGGACGACGCCCAGTTCAGGCAGTATTGTGGTAACATGGCGGTTGTTTTGGGCCGGCTCGACGAGGCATGGGGGTATTTTGAAAAGGCAATTGAGTTGGACACCGCGTTCTCCGCGCCGTTTTTGAGTATGGGCGAGATCATCGAATTTCGCGGGCGTCCCGACTCGGCGGCCGCCCTCTGGCAAACCGGTCTGGGGCGTGGGGAATCGATTCCCCTTTATATCGAACTCTTGGTTAACCTCGCCCGCCGCGACCGGCGGCTGTATCGACCGGACTCGGCGCAGGTGAAGCTGACCATGGCCAGAAACGCTACCGCCCGCCTCTTGAAGCAGTATCCCGATCATCCGCGCTATCTGTTGCGCATGGCCGATATCCTTACCGGAATGAAAAAGACGGATTCGGCCCTGATCTATTACGAGGCGGCGGAGTTTTTCGAGGACCGCCCGTTCTACTTAAGCAGGATCCACCTCGGGAGGGGCAAGGCTTACGACCTTGCCGGCCACCGGAAACGGGCCGTCGAGTACTACGAAAGGGTATTTGAGGTGCCGGCGGGATATTTGACGCGCAAGCTTGCCGAAAGATATATCAACGAGATTTATCGTTAACACCGCCAGGGAAGACTCGCGCCTGCCCGGGCCTCTTGCCTGTAACATGTATAACGAACGATGAACTTTCTTAACGCCGCAATCCTGGCCGGGCTGGCCGCCGCGCTGGCGCCGCTGATCATCCATCTTTTGAGCCGGCAGAAGGTGCGCACCGTCGAGTTTTCGTCGTTGATGTTTCTCCGGGATTTGCAGAAGACCAAGATGCGCCGGCTCAAGCTGCGCCAGGTGCTGCTTTTGCTTATTCGCACGCTGATTGTCATTTTGGTGGTTTTGGCCTTTGCCCGGCCGACGATTAAGGGCGATGCGTTTTCCGCCATCGGTTCACATGCGAAAAGTTCGGTGGCCTTTTTGGCCGACTTATCCGCCAGCATGCATGCGCGTACCGCCGATGGTTCCGCTCTCGAGCGCGCCTCCCGCCGGGCCCTGCAGGTAATCGAACTTCTCAAAGAGGGCGATCAGGCCATCCGCGGAGAGTTCTCCGGCGGGGCGGAATTTGGCCCGGCCACGTCCGATTTTGTTGGGCTGGCCGAACGCCTGCGTGAACTGACTCCCGGGGCCGGAAGTACCGACATTCTCGCCGCGATTGCCCAAGCCGAAGAGGTCCTGCACCAATCAAAAAACCTCAACCGGGAGGTTTATGTTTTTTCCGACCTGGCCCGCAACGGTTTTACCGCCGCTGCGGCCCTACCCCTGCCGGTAACGCAAAACGTGGGGCGCATTTATCTGATTAACGTTCATGACCCGCGCGCGATTAACGCCGCGGTAACCGCCGTGCGGTTTTCCGGCGAGTTGATCCAGATCAACGTGCCGTTCACGATCACCGCCAGGGTGGTCAACCGGGTGGAGGAAACGTTTGACCATCTGCTGGTCGGCGTGTTCCTGGACGGCCGTCGCGTCGCCCAAAACGACGTGACGCTCAGCCCCCACGCCACGGGGGAGGTGGTCTTTCGGCTCGAAGTCGATGCGCCCGGACTTCATCAGGGCTACGTGGAGTTGGCCGATGATGACAACCTGGCTGATAACCGCTGCTTTTTTGTCATCCACATCCCCCGGACAACGAACGTCCTTCTGGCCTCCGATTTCCCCTCCGAACGGTCGTACATTCGCCGTGCGCTGGTGCCCGGCGGCGAAGGGCGGCTGACCATCACCGAGCGCGACACCCGCGATCTCTTAAGAGAAAACCTCGCCGAATACGACGCCGTTGTCCTGGTTGCCGCGCGCAAGATCGAGCCCGTGCTCCTGGAGAATATCGACCGCTATATGCGGGCTGGTGGCGGTGTCTTGCTCATCCCCGCGGCGGAAATCGATACGGCAGTCTACAACGCCGGATTCTTGCGGCCGTATTTCGGCTTCGCGTTTGCCGAAGCTCCGGATGAGTTCCCCACCGAGCAGGGCTATTTCGTTCTGGAGAATATCGACTGGCGGCATCCGATTTTGTCGGTATACCGCGAGGTGCCCCGGGACAAAATCCCCGAGATCCGCTTTTATTCCTTTTTCCGCTTGAGCGGCGAGGGAGCGGCTCGCAGCATCCTGCGTTTTTCCGACGGCCAACTCGCCCTGGCCGAAACCCCCGTCGGGAGGGGAAAACTCTTGTTATGGACTGCCCCGCTTGATCCTGTTTACTCGGATTTGTCTTTCCACTCGTTTTTTGTGCCTTTAATGGGCCGCTCGGTGGAATACCTGGCGGCGGATCTGGGTGAGCAGGCGTTGGATTATCGCGTCGGGCAGTCTGTCACTCGGCCGCGCGAGACCTTCTGGCGCGGGCCTTTGGTCTTGCAATTGCCCGACGGCCGAAAAGAGCAGCTTGCCCCGGAGCTTGCCGGAAAACCGGATACCTACGCCACACCAACGTTGACCCTTCCCGGGTGCTATACCGTGTGCGATGGCGACCGGCCGGTGGACATCTTTGCCGTCAATATCGATGCTGAGGAGACCGACGTTCAGCCGATCGATCCCGAGGAAATCAAGAGCCGTCTCCCCGGGCGGGCAATCACCGTTCTGTCTACCGGGGATAACCTGGTGGACGCCGTGCTGGCCGCGCGCTACGGGCGGGAGACCTGGAAGTTCTTGTTATGGGCGGTCTTCGGGTTACTCCTTCTGGAGACCGTCCTGGCCCGGACGAAAAAATCCGAGTTGCCGCCCGAGATGGAGCAAGCCGGATGAGAAAGTGGGCCGCTGGTCTCTCTCCGGCCAGGAAGCTCCTGGGCATCGTCTTTGTCGTTGGCTTACTCTTACAGTTGCTCCTTTTTTTTCGCGGCTGGATTTCGGATGACCAGGCAATTTTGCTCAACCTGGGGTTGGACTTTGCCCGGCATCACCACTTGTCGCCCGTGGCCAAAGGAACGTCCGGCGCCGGTCATATTCCCGGCAGTCTACTGCAACTTCTAATCGGCGTCCCGCTTTTTGTCTTTCCCTACTTCAAGGCGCCCAATGTCATTGTGGGGGTATCGCATCTTATCGCGGCGTTGTTATTGATCGACGTTCTGCAAAAACCGTTGGGGATCAAATGCACCGTAATCTTTTTCGGGCTCTACTGGCTTTCGCCCTGGCGACTGTATCACGCGGGGTTTCTTTGGGAGCCATCCTTTCTCTACCTGCCCGCGGCCTTGCACCTCTGGGCGTGCTGGCGATTAAGATCTCATTCGGCCTTTTTACCGTCAATGATCGTCGGTTTGGTCATCGTGGCCACGTTTCAGATCCACGCCTCCTTTGTAGTTTTGCTCCTCTTAACCGCGATTCTCCGGGCCCGGCGACTGATTAGACTGCATTATCCGGGGCTGGTGACCGGATGTATCGTCGGTGGACTCACCCTCCTCCCCACGATTGTTGCCCTGGCCCAGGGGACGCTCCCGCCGCTGGCCCCCCAGGATGGATTTATCGGTCGGGGGTTGGTCTTCGTCTTTCCCGCGCTCAAAAGCATTCTGTATTGGATCAGATTTATCTCCCTGGACGCCGGGGGAATCATTAAGAACACGGTTTTCTTTTCCGGTGAGTGGGCCTCACGCGGCCCGCTGGAGCAGATCTTGGGCCTGGTGATAAAATCATTATATGCCCTGGCCGTCGCCTCGGTGGCGATTTGCGCCGTTGCGGCGTATGCGCACTTTCGGCAGGTGTGGAAAAACCGGAAAGCACACCGAGAAAACGGCAGACGATGGATCGGCAAATACACGTTTGCCGCCCTGGTGGCGATGTTTATTTTAGCCTGTCTTAATCCGGTGACCACCCAGGGATGGCATGTAGTCATAATATTTCACGCGGCCTGTATCTCCGGTGCCTTCTGGCTGTCCCAAAAATGGCACAGCGGAAAAATCGTCTACCAATGGATCATCATTGCGCTGATCGTGCTGCGTATCCCGCTGGCTTTGGTGATTGGCTTTGGTCACCCGAGGTACCGGGTTGCGCCATTGGAAAAGAGCATTGGCCCTGCCCTGGTGACGGAGGATTTAATCCGGATCCTGCCTCCGGACACCCTCGGGGAAACGGCCAAATGAATTAGCTGCCTGGACTGTAATAACACGATGAACGCAATGACATACATTCGGGCTGATAAGCCGGCGGGGTGAACGGGCCAACCAAACCAGACTGGAATGCATTCGGCAGGTGGCTTCCTTTTGGTGCGCGATGATTGCCCTGTCTTTACATAAAGTGGCCAAGAGCTTTCCCTCCGGCCTGGTGTTTTCCCAGATCAACTGGGAAGTTCAACTCGGCCGGAAGATCGGGTTTCAGGGGGTCAACGGCGTGGGCAAAACCACACTCTTGCGGATCATGGCCGGTGACCTCGAAGCCGATTCCGGTACGGTGACCCGGGCGCGGGGCGTTCGGGTCGGACGGCTGGGCCAGATTCCCCGGCGGGACGCAGAAGAAACGCTCTTTGACTATACCGCCGGCGGGCGGCCTGACCTGATCTCGCTGAAACAAAGAATTGACGTGTTATCGGCAAAACTGGCCCACTCTCCCGATGATCGCCGCCTTGCTGAAACCCTGGGGCAGTGCCAGCACGACTACGAATCCCGCGGCGGATTTGAACTGGAGTACCGCACCGACCTTACCCTGACCGGCCTGGGTTTCGGCAAAGACGATTATACCAAGGCTCTTGACCGTTTCTCCGGCGGGGAACGCACGCGCGCGGAGCTGGCCCGGCTGCTTCTGGCTGACGATGAGGTCATCCTCTTGGATGAGCCCACCAACCACCTCGACCTGGCCGCCATCGAATGGCTGGAACAGTTCATTATCCAGTCCGATAAAGCGGTCGTGTTCGTTACCCATGACCGGGTGTTCTTGGACCGCGTGGCCGACTCCATTGTCGAACTCTCGCCTGATGGGTTGGAATTCTATGGCGGCGGGTATGCGAAATACCGCACCGAGCGAGAAAGGCGGCGCGAAAAAAAGCGCGTTCTCTACGAACGGCAAAAGCAGGAGATTGCGCGCATTGAGGATTTTATCGCCCGCAACATCGCCGGACAAAAAACGAAGCAGGCCCAGTCCCGCCGGCGCGCACTGGCCAGGATGGAGCGTGCAGAAAGACCTCTCGGTGAACGGGACAAAATGCAACTGGATTTCAGGGCCCCGGTTTTGAGTTACCGGGATGTGCTCACCGTCGCCGATTACCGCCGCTCGATTGGCGAACGGGTGCTTTTGGAAAATGTCTCGTTCTCCATCGAACGTGGGGATAAAGTGGGGATGATCGGTCCCAACGGCTCGGGGAAGACCACCCTCTTGCGCGGTATTGTCGGTACGGACTTTGCGTATTCCGGGAAAATCGAACGGGGAGCCAGGGTGATTCCCGCCTATTTCGATCAGCACCTGGAGTCGATCACCGAACAGGGCACAGTGATCGATCAAATCTGGGATGAACATCCAGGCTTCACCGCGTTTGAACTGCGCTCTTTCTTGGCCCGATTTCTCTTCACGGGAGAGGACGTCTTCCAGGAAGTCAAAGACCTTTCCGGTGGGGAAAAAAGCCGCCTGGCCCTGGCGAAGTTAATGCTTTGCCGCGCCAATTTTCTGCTCCTGGACGAACCGACCAACCACTTGGATATTCCTTCGCGTGAGGTTTTGGAGGAAGCACTGGCCGAATTTGAGGGAACGATCCTGGTCGTCACGCACGACCGCTATTTTCTTGACCGGATAATCAACAAGCTGATCGTGCTCAAGAACGGCACCGTGGAGATGCGCCTGGGCAACTACTCGGATTACCTGACGCGCAAAACCGAACGGCGGGTGACGGTCACGGTTAAGCAGGAACCGACCAAAAAGGAAAACGACGACTGGGAACGGCTGCGGCAAGAACGCCGCCGTCGCCGGAAAACGGAGCGGGAAAGGCAGAAACTGGAAGAGGAAATCCGACGGATGGAAGCGCGTCACGCGGAAATCGAGGACCTCTTGGAAGACGAAACGGTCCAGTGCGACTGGAAACGTCTGGCTGAACTGGCCGACGAAAAAAAATTGCTTGAGTCACGTTTAGCGGAGTTGTACCCACGCTGGGAGTCATTCGCTGAAGAATAACCATCTTCGTAGATGGGATAATGACAGGATGGCATTCAACGAGGAAGTGTGGGATCTCAGCCTGAGAGGATAGTGTACATGAAACCGATATACCTGGATTATAACGCGACGACGCCGGTTGCCCCCGAAGTAGCCGATGCCATGCGGCCCTACCTGGAAGAACATTTCGGCAACCCCTCGAGTTCGCACTGGTACGGTGTGCAGGCCAAAAAGGCCATCGAGCACGCACGGGGTCAGATTGCCCGCATGTTGGGCTGCCATGTAGAGGAAGTGGTCTTCACCAGCGGCGGTTCGGAGGCTAACAACTACGCCATTAAAGGCGCGGCAATAGCCTATCGTGATCGGGGCAATCATATTATCACCTCGGCAATTGAACACCCCGCGGTGATGGAGGTCTGCGGCTATCTCCAAGAGAGGGGTTTTGAGATTGTCTACTTGCCTGTTGATGAATACGGCCTGGTAAGTATCCCGGACGTGGAACAAGCCATCACTCCGCAGACGATTCTGATCACCATCATGCACGCCAACAACGAAGTCGGATCCGTCCAGCCGATTGCCGAAATCGCCAAACTTGCCCGGGACAAAGGAATTATCGTGCACACCGACGCCGCGCAGTCGGTCGGAAAAATCTCCACCCGCGTTGATGAACTGGATGTCGATTTACTATCCATTGCCGGACATAAGGTGTATGCGCCGAAAGGCGTGGGCGCACTGTATGTTCGGAGTGGGATTGATCTGGAAAAGCAGATCCACGGCGCCGACCACGAACAAGACCGGCGGGCAGGGACGGAAAACGTCCTGGAGATCGTGGGCCTGGGCCAGGCGTGTGAAATCGCCGCGCGCGACTTGGCGAAAAACGCCGCGCACATGAGAACCATGCGCGACCGCCTGCATCAAGGCCTAACTAAAAAAATCGACAATATCAAGCTCAACGGCCACCCGGAAAAACGTTTGCCGAATACGCTATCATTGAGTTTTCCCAATATTGAGGCTAACACTCTCCTTTCGGAAATCACCGACATTGCCGCTTCCGCGGGCGCGGCCTGCCATGCCGGCTCCATAGACGTTTCCCACGTCCTGGAGGCGATGCACGTTCCCCTCGAATACGCTATGGGTACGGTTCGCCTTTCCGTGGGGAAGATGACCACCGCCGAGGAAATCGACCGCGCGGTGGAGATTATCTCCGGCGCAGTGGAGCGCTTGAAACCCTCCGGGGCAGTGGCACCTGCTGTCGCCGCCAAAAACGGGGAGATCAAGCTCACCCATTATACTCACGGTCTGGGATGCGCCTGCAAGCTGCGGCCGCAAATGTTGGAGAAGATCCTGGCCCAGTTGCCGCCGGTCGAAGATAAAAACGTTTTAGTCGGCACCGACACCGCCGATGATGCCGCGGTGTATCGTCTTGACGATTCCACCGCCATTGTCGAAACGGTTGACTTTTTCACGCCGATAGTTGATGATCCCTATCACTTTGGCGCCATCGCCGCGGCCAACTCGTTTAGTGATATTTACGCGATGGGGGGACGGCCGCTATTTGCGCTCAATATCGTCGGGTTTCCCGCCAACCGTTTGCCGGGCGAAGTCCTCGAAAAAATCCTGCAGGGTGGGCAGGACAAGGCCGCCGAGGCCGGGGTATGCATCATCGGCGGCCACACAGTCGACGACACCGAACCGAAGTATGGTCTGGCGGTGACCGGCATCGTCAATCCCCAGAAAATCCTGACCAATGCCAACGCCCAACCCGGTGATGCCATCATCCTGACCAAGCCGATCGGCACGGGGATTATTACCACGGCGCTCAAGCGTGGATTGCTCGATCAAGAGACGGCTGACTATGTCGTCTCGCTGATGGCCGCGTTGAATCGCAAGGCCGCCGAAGTGTTGGAGAACTTGCCGGTCAACGCCTGCACCGATGTCACCGGCTTCGGCCTGCTGGGACACTTAAAAGAGATGGCCCAGGCCAGCGGCGTCAACGCCAGGGTTTATTCCACAAACGTCCCGACCATCAAGCAGGCCGGGGAACTTGCCGCCGCGAACGTGATACCCGGCGGCACGCTGGATAATATGCAATATGTCTCGGACATTGTTGAATGGGATCAGGCAGTTTCAAAAACCGCCCGCATCATCCTTTGCGACGCCCAAACCTCCGGCGGATTACTAATCTCCATTCCCCGCCAACACAAAGACGATCTCCTCACCCGATTGCACAAAAAGGGCATAACCGACGCCACCCACATCGGCGATTTCACCGCTAAAGGTGCCGGTAAGATTACCGTCGTGGAAAACTTTCGTGGGCGGCCCACGGCAAGCAGTGAGATTCCGGGAACCCAGTAGGTCAGGAGCCCTGCGCTCCTGACGCGGGCCGCAGGCCCGAGAACTGAGCTGTTATCCGATTCGCATAAACCGGCTGGCGTGGCCCTGACGTTCGTCAGGGTTTCATGGTTCTTTGTTTGCGGCTGGTTGTGTCGGCTTTGATATCCTACCCGGCGCGCTCAGACACCTTGACCAAGGGGCTTGTTGAAAAACCCCTCTTTGGGCAAAAGTGGGTGAAACCGTCTTCGCGAGGAGCGGAGCGACGTGGCGATCTCTTTTTGCGTAATCGACTGCCAGGCAAGAGATTGCCGCGCTCCGTGCGGTCGCTCGCAAAGACGACCCGTTGAGGTCGTTGACCTGATGTTCCGTTTCAATACGCTTTTTCAACACTCCCCAAGGTCAAGGCCACCCGGCCCTCCACCGCGTCTGCACGACCCAGACCAATGAAAAGCCCCTCAACGATGTAGGCAATTAAACCATCACTCGTTGCATCCTGCTGTCTACCATTGAGTTGCGCCTCACACATCAAGATTTCGTGAAAAGGACAAGAAGAAAGTGATTTACAAAGGGTTCTACTTGATCATAAATGAATATAATGAGTAAATTGTTGTTTTAGAGATTGTCCGGAGAAGATTCTGGACGGAAAAAATGGAAGGTACTCCACATCGTGATCTCCAAGAGTGACATAATGCCCAGGCCGCGATCACTGCAACCGGACGTTCTTAACATTGCCAACAAGACTAGAGCTAATCTGCTTTTCTGGCGGGGTCAGTTTTCTCCACAACTGATAGAAGCATTATTGCAGGCCTACGTGCAGCCTAATGATTATGTCTTAGACCCATTTGTGGGAAGTGGAACGGTCCTGCTTGAGTCAGGGCGAGCTGGCATTCGTGCGGTAGGAGTCGAAATAAACCCGGCGGCGGCAAAGCTCGCCCAAATTTATGAACTTATTAACTGCCGTACACCAGAAAGGCACGAGATTCTAGCCACAATTGACAATCAGTTGTCGAAGGTTCTATCTGCCACCATTCCAATAGATTTCGTGACTGCCAAAGGAAATTTGAACCATGACTTTACACAACATATATTAGAGATCCATGGTGGCATTCATGATCGCCTCGCCCGAATAGTCTTTGAGACGTTTATCATTCTCCTGGATTTTCACAATCACCCAACTAACCATCTTTATGTATCTCACTCATGGAAAAAATTGAAAAATATCGTATACAACCTTCCCTATTCTAAGAAGGATATTTCCCTTATACTTTCTGATGCCAGAACCGTACCTCTACCGCCAAATAGCGTAGATTTTGTCATCACTTCCCCACCGTACATTAATGTTTTTAACTACCACCAGCAGTACAGAGCCTCCGTTGAGGCATTGGGCTGGAAGCCTTTAGTCATCGCTCAGTCTGAGATTGGGTCAAATCGCAAATTTCGAAGTAACCGTTTCCTCACAATAGTCCAGTACTGTTTGGACATGTGTGATGTATTGACGGAGCTTTGCCGCGTATCCAAGAATTCTTGCCATCTGATTTTTATTTTGGGCCGTGAGTCAAACGTCAAGAAAACCTCTTTCAAGAATGGGATATTATTTACCGAACTAGCCACCAAGTGTGCCAACTTCCGATGTATTCTGAATCAACAAAGGGTATTTAGGAATAGATTTGGGACTCTCATCTATGAAGACATCATCCATTTGGCTAGAGACGGCCCTTCCAAGAATAACAGATTAGAGAATCCGCGAGCAGTGGCGAAACGCGTGTTAGAGGCTGCACTTAATCATTCACCTAATGAATCAAAGGGAGATTTAAGGAGCGCTATCGGCTCCATTGATCTTGTTCAACCTTCGCCCCGCTTCAACTTGAATCAAGCAGGTAAACATACCATGAGGAGTAAATGATGACTTTCCCTACTCCCCATTACGAGAAACTGAACGCCGCGCTATCAAACGATAAATTGCCCAAAGGGGATGTCCAGAGACTTAAGGATGCCATTAAGAAGTATTCGGAGTGGATAGCATCATTAGACTTGCTGTTGAAAGGTGGCGGTAATTTTGGAACTATAGAAAACGGTGAGGTTTTTCTGAAAAAGATGATTCACCGGCTTCAAGGATACAAGAAATACATCGATGTCGATTTGATATTCGACAGTCCGAACGATTTCTTATATCGCCAGAAAGGCCAGTTGAAGTTAGACAACAGCATAATTGAAGAATTTCTGCCAAGGCTAGTCTACCCATTTGTACCAACGGATATTGTCAGTGGCATAGAACTCGGGCCGAAAAGCTGTTACTCCTCCATGTTTTTTACAGGAGGCATAATTCGGTCAATTCCTGGAGGGGGCATGCACGTAAGGAAAAAGGACCAGGATTTTACCATCAGTAGGCAAGTATACATCAAGGCTTCATTTAACCCATCGTTTGCGAATGCAGCTGAGCAAAGGACGTCACTCGCTTATGTAGCTGCGGAGTCCAAATATACTGCTCCCCATTAGTGCGTGAGGGTTGATAAGGGAGTATCTTGTGGCTGATTTCACAAAGGAGATCAGTCATGAAGCGACGTCGGTGGGACAGCAAAACCAAAGCAAAGATCGTACT